>Ga0123355_10002423_pt1 | contig 26361 bp, 15 predicted proteins | sample TergutEmb28metaG_3_FD_89872 | JGI IMG/M metagenome (GOLD analysis project Ga0123355, IMG submission 89872) | Embiratermes neotenicus P1 segment gut microbial communities from Petit-Saut dam, French Guiana - Emb289 P1 | ecosystem: Host-associated > Arthropoda: Insects > Digestive system > Gut ...
CTCCTCCACAGGTTTTGCGCCGCGAATAATAAAACTGCGCCCGCGCATTCCCTTTGGCAGGCGTTTTGCAATACTTGCCAGCCATTCCCGCAAAGAAAGCGGCAGGCGTGTGTAAAACCGCAAACTCAGCGGCTCTTTGTAAATGTTATACCCGCCAAAAAATTCGTCTGCACCCTCGCCAGAAATTGCGATTTTTACATGCTTCGCCGCTTCCCTACACGCGAAATAAAATGCCACGGCGGCGGGGTCTGCAAGTGGTTCGTCCATATGATATTGGACTTTAGGCAGGCTTTCCCAGTATTCGTCAGTAGAAATAATTTTAGTGATATGTTCAAGTCCAAGCTTGTCCGCCAAGGTTTTTGCATGTTCAATTTCATTGTATTTTTCGTAATCGAAACCAACGGTAAAAGCTTTTCTCCCGCCAAATGTAGCCGCCATGTACCCAGAATCCACACCGCCCGATAAAAACGCGCCAATTTTACCGCCTTGTGCCATATGCTTCTCTATAGATTCACAAACGGCCCGGTCGATATTGTCCACAGCATCGTCTAAACTTGTTTCCATTGGGGTAAATATATAGCTGTGATAGCGAGAAATTTGAATGTCGCCATTTTCCCACACCATGTAATGCCCTTGCGGCAATTTGAACACGCCTTTGAAAAATGTCTCGTTCAATACAGAATATTGAAATGTCATGTACTGCCCCAAAGCCTCGGTATTTACAATGGGCACAAAATCCGGGTGCCGCAAAAAAGCTTTAATTTCCGAGCCAAATACCAGTTCATTTTCCAGAACAGTATAGTAAAACGGCTTTGTGCCAAAAGGGTCGCGTGCGCAAAAAAGCTTGGAGTTTACTATGTCATAAATCGCAAAAGCAAAACTCCCACGCAAATGTTGCAACATTTTTGGGCCGTATTCCTCGTATAAATGCAACAAAATTTCTATTGTTATAAATGTTTCAAATGTATGACATTTTTCAGTCAGTAAGTCTTTTAATTCGTCAACATTAAAAATATCGCCAATAAATACCATTTGATATTTGTCTGCTAAATTGTGTTTGGTTTTTATACTTCCGCCAAAGCCAAACACCATATTTTTGTCAAATGTAGTTTCGACATTTTCAAATCCACGGTGCTTAATAGCTTCAAGCATAGCAATTACAGTGGTTTCGTCGTGGTTTTTATTTATTGTTGTAAAGCCGCAAAAGCCACCCATGTACAACCGCCTTTCATTGGTACAAATTAATATTTGTACTTTACCATATTGGCTAAAAATAGACAAACATCTGTTTTTTCATTTTCAACTGGTACGATTTTCGTACCAGTTGATTTTATTTTTTTGCCTATTTTCTTTTTTTGTGGATGTGGTAAAATAGGAAACAACAAAATGGGAGGTATAATTATGACAAACAATAAAACTGGATTATTAGAAGCCAGCAAACAAACACTTCAACTGATGGAATTCGTTGTTGCTGGGGGGCATTATGGTATTAACGTCGCCAAAGTTAGCCACATTATGAAATATAACCAGCATCCAATAACGCCAATGCCCAACTCCAACCCCTTTGTAGAGGGCATTTTTAAGCCGCGTGACGACACAATGACAGTAATAAACCTTGCGGCGTACATGGGCTTGCCTCCTTCCGAGGATGAAGAACATGACATTTTAATCATAACCAAATTTAATAATGTCCAAACTGCTTTTCACATACACGGAGTAGAGGCTATAGATGTTGTACCGTTAACGGACATAGAAAAACCCGACCCAACAATTTATGGCGGGGATGAAAGCATGGCCACGGGTGTGGCAAAATTTAACGATAGGTTAATTACTATTATCGACTTCGAGAAAGTTCTTATCGACATTAGTCCAAGTCTTGGTTTTGACGCGGTCGAAATGGAGAAGTTTAGCTCGCGTGACAGTTCGCTCAAACCAATTTTAGTAGCAGAAGACTCACCGCTTTTGGAACGCTTGATCATTAGCGCACTGGAAAAAGCCGGATATATCAATATTGTTTGTACAAGCAACGGACATGAAGCTTGGAACTTGCTTCAAGAGTATAAAAGCAGGGGTGGCCTAATTGAAGACTATGTCGCCGCGGTTATAACAGATATTGAAATGCCGCTTATGGACGGACATAGCCTTATTAAACTGCTAAAATCTGACAGCGTGTACGACAAGATTCCCGTTTTTGTGTTTTCGTCAATTATTACAGATGAAATGCGCGAAAAAGGCGCAAGTCTTGGAATAGTCGATAGCATCAGTAAGCCGGAAATAGGAAAGCTGGTCTCCCTATTGGATCAGTACCTTCAGTAAGAGAGGTTTTTAGATGCCTGCATCACAGAAAATTACAAAGGACATGATTTTGAATTTAAGTTCAAATCAAGACGTGTACGAACGTGGCGAACGCTATTATCGCGATGGCAAATTGCTTTCATATAATGCTACCGAGGATACTACCGGCGAAACCGCAGTACGCGCCATTGTAGAAGGAAACTATAAAAACTACGAGGTATCTTTAAAATTAGACATTAAGCAAAGCTTGGTAAGCTATCTTTGTTCTTGCGAAAGTCACAGCATTTGGCGTGGGGCGTGCAAACATGTTGTAACTGCTTTGCTTGCCTATGTAGAGGGTCGCGCACGTACGTTTTCGGCAGGTAAAATGCGCGAACATGCACATGCTTTGGCTACAAAGCTTGAAGAAATTATTTTTGACGGCATAGACCAATCAATGGCTATCCCGGCACAGAGTTTAAAAGCATCGCTGGTGAAACTCGTACCCACAATGCACTGCACCGCACGCGGCATTTATCTTACTTTTACCGTGGGCCGTGGGCGTATGTACATTGTAAAAAGTATTGCTGGCTTTGTTAATGCCTGCAAAAACAACGAAAAAATTACCTATGGGCAAGGCCTTACATTTGTTCACCAGCCGGGTATGTTTGACGAAAAATCACAAGAATTATTGGACTTCGTTACGCGTGAAGATGATATGTATTTCGAGATGGGCAAACGCCTGTCCCGACAATTTCAACTGACCCACCCGCCACTTACCGCAGGTCGTGAGTTGCATCTGACCAGATGCAATATCGACGACTTTTTTAGCATGTTTGCGGGCGAAGAACTTGAATGCTTTTTTGATAAAACGCAAATTGTTGACACAATAAAACTGCGTGACGAAATGCCGCCGTTTTCGATAAATGTACGCCATTTATTGACGGGGGTTGTTTTGCATTCCGACCATTTTGAGTACAGACTTATTCGAGGCAGGCTTTATTATTATATTTTAGCAAATGGCGGGCTGTATCGCCTAACTCGTGCCGAGGGGCGTATCTTTAACTCGCTATTTAAGGCATTCGACGATACCCCTTCCCGTGAAATTTTACTGACGGGGCATGACAGACAAAAATTTTTAACGGTTATTTTGCCACAGTTAATGCGCATGGGCGTTATTGCCTTAGTAGAAGGGGACGCTTCTGCATCTGTAGCCACACCACTATTTACAAAAATGTATTTCGACAGCGATAAAAAGGATATTGTTGGCCGGGTAGAGTTCCACTACGGCAGTGTTGTTATAGACGCGTTACATGATGAAACAGGCGAAGACACAGCAGTTGTTCGCGATATTGTTGCAGAGTACCGGGCCCGCCGTCAGCTACTGTCATTTGGTTTTTACGAAGATAAAGCGGCGGGTGTGTATAGGCTGCGTGGTGATGATATGCTTCATTCATTTTTACACGAGGCGCATGATTCATCTGCTTCTGGCATAGAAAGTTTGCGCAAAAACGCCGAGATATTTGTTAGTGAAGATTTGCAAAAAAAGACAATTCGTGCAAAGTCGCCTCAAATAGGTTTGCGCTTGTCCGGCGATTTGTTAAAACTATCTATGGAAGATTCTGATTACGAAATTGGCGAGTTGATAGAGGCACTTGAGGCTTACCGTACACGCAAAAAATTTCATCGCCTAAAAGATGGACGTTTTTTGACATTAGATGACGAACCTATTGCCGCGGCGGCAGATTTTTTAGACCAGCTTGATGTTACTCGCAAAGAGGTTAGGGGAAAGACCCTTACAATCCCAGCGTATCGCGCACTTTATGTAGATGACCTAACGCGACAAAGTGTATTGGCTAATACATTCAAAATTGACCAAAATTTTGAAACGCTATTATCACATTTCAAAGACAATGCGGCTCTTGACTTCAAGGTGCCGCGTGGTTTGTCAAGCGTTTTACGAGAGTATCAAAAGGTGGGCTTTAGCTGGCTAAAAACATTGGCGCATTATGGTTTTGGCGGTATTCTTGCAGATGATATGGGTCTTGGCAAAACTTTGCAGCTAATATCCGTGTTAGCGCATGACCGTAAAAAAGATGCGCCGTCTATTGTTGTTTGCCCAACGTCGCTTTTGTTTAACTGGGAAAATGAAATTTCGCGTTTTATGCCACGGCTACGGACAATGGTGGTATCGGGCCTGCCGGAAAAGCGGCGCGAGTTACTGAAAACACCAAACATCGACGTTTTTATTACGACGTATGACATGCTAAAACGCGATGTGGAACACTATAGCCATTTCAATTTTGCCTATATAATTGCGGACGAAGCACAAAATATAAAAAATCCCGGCACACAAGCCGCTAAAAGTTTAAAAGAGTTAAAAGGGAAAGTTCGTTTCGCACTTACCGGCACACCTATTGAAAATACGCTTACAGAATTGTGGTCTATTTTCGATTTCATCATGCCGGGGTATTTATATTCGGCACATAAATTTAGCAGGTTGTACGAAACGCCCATAATTAAAAACGGCGATGCCAATGCCGCGGTAAAACTTCGGAAGCAAATTGCACCGTTTGTATTGCGTCGGGTAAAAAGCGGTGTGCTGACAGAACTGCCGGAAAAAATCGAAACAACGCTACAAGCCGAGTTATTACCAGAGCAAAAGAAAATTTACCACGCTAACTTGATGGAAACAATAGGTACTCTCGACGATATAGTTGCGCAAGGTTCGTTTGCAGACAACAGAATGCGCATTTTGGCACAGCTAACACGTTTGCGGCAAATTTGTTGCCATCCCGGCCTTTTTTTAGAAAACTATGACGGCGGCAGCGGTAAATTGAATCTAGCAATCGAGACTATCCAACGTGCGTTGGAATCTGGACATAGGGTTTTATTATTTTCGCAATTTACAAGTATGCTTCAAATCATCAAAAATACCTTGGACGAAACAGAAATAACCATCCCAAGCGGTAAAACGGCAGAATATTTTTATTTAGACGGAACAGTTAAGGCAAAAGAGCGCATGGAAATGACAGAACGCTTTAACGCTGGCGAAAAGGAATTGTTCTTGATTTCACTAAAAGCTGGCGGCGCGGGGCTAAATTTGACTGGTGCGGACGTGGTGATTCACTACGACCCGTGGTGGAACCCATCGGTCATGGACCAAGCGTCTGACCGGGCACATAGATATGGGCAAAAAAAGGTCGTGCAAGTGTTTAACATGGTCGCAAAAGATTCTATCGAAGAAAAAATTATGAAATTACAAGATAAAAAGCGCGGGCTAATTGACTCGGTAATTACCGAGGGCGGCAGTTTTATTAATTTACTGTCAGAAGAAGAAGTTCGTAAATTGTTTTCGAATTAACTTTTTAATTTCAAGTTGTGACTCTCAGTCACGACTTGAAATTAATTTTTGGAGGTCAAAATGTACACGAAAGAAACTTTAATGACAGACCTTTCTACCATCGGCGTTGACCCAACCGGTACGCTAAAAATCCATATTTCCTGCAAAGCAGTTGGCGAAGTGCATGGGCGCGGCGACACGATCCTCGACGCACTGATGGAATATATGAAGCTCGGTTTACTGGTTATCCCAAGCCACACATGGAATAATGTGAACAAAACAAACCCGGTAATGGACGTACTGTATACGCCAACCTGCGTCGGTGTTTTGACTGAAATGTTCCGCAAAAGGGAAGGGGTTGTGCGTTCACTGCACCCTACGCATTCTGTGGCGGCGTATGGCAAAGATGCCGAAGCTTTTGTCGCAGGCGAAGAAAAAATTACCACCCCATGCGGCGAAGGTGGAACATGCTATAAATTATGGGAACGGGACGCGCAAATTCTCATGATAGGTATACCATTCACGAACAATACATTTGTACATGGCATAGAGGATTGGGACAAGGCTGAAGGCTCACTTTCCAAAGAAATTACGAATTTGTATGTAATAAATCATGAAGGCAAAAGACTACACACGCCGCAATACAGGCACAACGCGCCACTTGGCTCGTCAACATTTATTAAGCTAGAGCCACAGGCCATACAAGAAAGCATTTTGACACTTGGCCGTTTTGGCGATGCAACAACAAGGCTAATGCGCGCAAAACAGCTTAGAAAAATGGTCGCGAAATTATTAAAAGACGACCCCACGTATTTGGGGCGATATTAAACATATCGGGCTACGACCCGGAATCTAAAAAGGAGAGATTATCATGCAACTAGAAAAACTAATCACAGACTTCAAAGCCTACTTGGACAGAATCATCACCTTGAGCCAAATCAGCTCAATCCTAAGTTTCGATTCCGAGACAATTGCTCCGGATGGCAGCCTGCAAGCCCGCGCAAAACGCGCCGGATTTCTGGAAGTCGAAATGTACAATTTGCAAACATCGGACACAATGAATGATTTCTTGGACGCGCTAAAGCCACATTTGCCAACTCTTGACAAGCAAATGCAGGCCACGTACCGCTTAGCTAAAAAAAGTTATGACGAAGGCACAAAAATCCCGAAAGAAAAAGTGCAGGCGTATGCTGAACTAACGGAAGAATCCACTGCCGTATGGGCAAAAGCCCGTAAAGAGAACGACTTCAAAGCCTTTGTCCCATATTTGAAGCGTGTAATCGCCATGAAGCGCGAGTTCTTGGACCTTAGGGCAGATGAAATCCCTGCGGGTGGTCAACCCTATGATGTTTTCCTAAACGACTTCGAAGAAGGCATGACCATTAAAAAATATGACGACTTTTTTGAAAAGCTAAAAGCAGTTGTAGTGCCACTCATCAAACAAGTTGCTGCAAGCAAAAAGAAAATAGAGACAGATTTCCTTAAAGCAAAAGTTGATGTCGCAGATCAGCGCAAAATATCCGACATGGTATCAGATAAAATTGGCTATGACATTAATCGCGGCTACATTGGCGAAGCCGCGCACCCGTTTTGCAATAATTCCGGCAAAACAGACGTACGCATTACCACCCGCTACCGTGAGTTTGATTTTATGTCGTCTCTGTACAGCATTTTGCATGAATGTGGTCACGCAATTTACGAGCAAAATATAGGCGATGATATTGCCGAAACTGCCTTAGGAGGCGGCACTTCTAGCGGCATCCACGAAAGTCAAAGCCGTTTTTACGAAAACGTAATTGGACGTAGTTTGGCGTACTGGGAGTATATCGCCGGCGATTTAAAAGCTCTTTTGCCAAAAGAATTTGCAAACTATACCCCGCAACAGTTTTTTGAAGCGGCCAACGAGTCAAAGCCGTCACTCATTCGCGTAGAGGCAGACGAATTGACATATGGCCTGCATGTTATCATCCGCTATGAAATCGAGAAAATGATTTTCGCCGGCGAGGTAGAAGTTGATGATTTGCCCATGCTTTGGAATAAAAAATACCAAGAATATCTTGGCGTAACCCCTCCGTCAGACGAGGATGGAGTTATGCAAGATATTCACTGGTCGCTGGGTTTATTCGGGTATTTCCCCACATATGCACTGGGGTCTGCATATGCGGCGCAGTTGTTGTATTACATGGGCAAGGAAATGGATGTAGACGCGCTAATTCGCAAAGGCGAGTTTGCCACCATTACAAAATGGCTGGAAGAAAAAATCCATATTCACGGCTCGACTTATACCCCGAACGAACTAATGGAAGTTTCCTTCGGCGAACAGCTTGACGGCAATTATTATGCAAAATATTTGAAAGATAAATTTACGGCGTTGTATCAGCTATAAAAAATTCCCCGACTCGAAAGTTTGAGTCGGGGAATTTTTTTACATATTTGTTAGACTAATGCGTCCAAGGTCGTCTAATGCGTCATGCGGCAAGTCCTTGTCGCTAACAACGAAAAACGCGGGCGAGGAAGTAAATGTTTCGCCATTGGCAACGGGTGTCTGTGTTGGGAAAAGAAATTCTACTGAAAATTTATTGTTGCCCCACATAAGGTTTTGCTTTTTGCTATGTTTGTTGCAATGGAACGCGTACAGCTTTTCTTCTCTGGAGGAGCTTACAATTGCCATGTTTTCAAATGTAATGTCATCCAAATCTTCTGTACCCATGTGAAGGCGATAATCGCGCATGTTTTTGTCTTTTATATCGACATATACATTTTTTTGGTCTGCATCGGGGTTTAGGGAAGCGATTATGTTCACTTTGCTGTTTTTGTATTCCCCTGTGCCATTTTTTATACTAAAGAAAGTACATACAATTGGCAGGCCGGGTTGTGTTAGGAAGTAAATTTTGTAGACGGCACCTTTTAGCTTGTCGTCGTCGCTAATGGTCATGGTCGTGCATATTCCGTGCCAAGTGTTACCAAAATTATCGCAAACTTTTGTGAAGTCGGCTTCGATTTTTTCTTTTAAAACAGTGATGGTGTTCATACTGGTGGGGCGGGCAGTAAGGCCGCCCAAGTAAGGGTTCCACCAAGCGAATGGCTTGTGTTCTGGATATTGGCTAAGTAGCCATTCCTGCCCCTTTGCATCGCTTAGTGAATAACATACAGGCCCGTATTTTGGGTCAACTTTGAAAGTGATTGCCCCGTTGGATACAGTGTAATTTGTGCCATCTTGTGTGCAGGTGACTTCGCCTTTGGGAAAGAACATTGCCTTGTTGTAGGTTTTATCGTAACTTGCGGTGTTTAACGAAACGGTGGCTAATTCAACTGCGCTTGCCGGGGTAGGGGTTAGGTCAAAATCGTTGCGCCGCACAATATTTTCATGCGGGTTGGTTTGCGTTTGTGTCACAAAAATGTTTGATGACACACTGATGTCGCCTTCTTGTACTTTTTCGCGGTTGTTTATCACTTCCAATTTGACATTAGTGGTCGTGATAAAAGGATTGTAATTATTTATCACAACATCAATTGGGTTTGATGGCGTGATGTCTTTGATATTGTTAGTTTGACAGGCAAAGTTGCGGAAGTCGTTGAAATTTGTAAACAAGCTGTACGCATAGGTCACGGGCTGTGTTTCAAAAATTTGTCCCGGTGCAAGTTCTCCCGGGTCAATTTCCAAGTCTGCTACCGTACCCCACCTAAAAGAACATTTATATTCTGCCGGCCAGCAAAAACCTTTTGGGTTTGTTGGGGATGCTTCAAAGACCCAGTTTTCGTCAAAATTATCTTGGTCTATGCCGCTAAGTTCGAATGTAACGCCGTTGGTTTTGGGCCAAGTATTGTTTTGCATTATTTGCCCATTGTAGCTAAAGACGGTGCTGTCGCCAAGTTCAAGGCCGTAGCTGTCTTGAAGTATTATATGCTGTGGTTTGGCGGCACGGTTTTCGATTATGCTGTGGCGGGTTATAAGCCCGGAAGATGCCATTTTGTAGACTTGGGTAACTGCCATTCCTGCGAATTTTTCGGATACATATTCCGCTTCCATTATCATGAGGTTGCCTTGAGCGTATGTTTTGATATTTGGCTTTAACAAGTTGAACTCGTCCACATATGGCTTGCCAAGTTTTGGTGGGTCAAACGGTGTGGCGTAACCGCTGGTGGTGTATCCCTCGTTGGTAAGGTGGGAAATGGTGGCTTCGTTTTCATCTTTGTTTAAATGAAGTCCCCATGGGCCGTTGTATATGCTGTAGCTGTATAGGTTCTCTCCGCCAAAGCTGTGGGTCATGTCGCGGGTTACAACTTCAAGCGGTGCAGTGAAGTTAAATACTTTGCCGCTTTTGAGAGTGGCTGTGCAGTTTAGCTGCAGCATTTCGAATCCTACGCCAATGGTGGTTGCTTCTGTTGAAATGGAAGTTTTGCCCTGTGCAGGGGTGCTTACTGTGAATGATTTGTTTGTGAATGACAACAGTTTGTTTTCCGGTATTTCTATAACAATTTGCGCGTCTTCAAGTAGGGAACTGCAGACGTTGATATGTGTTTTTGTGGCCATTCCTATTTGGTCAACCACGCATTCCCGCGTGAGTTCTAGCATTGCCGGGAATTTTGAGTCTATGCCAACGCCAAAAGTTACTGCCTGTCCGTTTATTTCAACATCTGCCAGTAGGCAAGGGTATATCTTCCATGAGTCCTGTGGTTCGTTTACCGCGCCAACATGGAAACTTGCAGGGAATTCTTGCTTGCCCGTGATTTTCGTATCGAGGCTGTAGTCGAATTTGATATTGCCATCGTCTTTGCCGTTGATTTTTATGTTTAGCTCGCGGCCTGTTTTGTTTTCGATTGTGAAAGCACAGTTGTAGTCTAGGCCAAAGGCTAGTTCGTGGTCTTGAGCCATTAACTCAATTTTGTAATCGTTTGTTTCTATCAAGCGCATTCTACTGCCCGACCGCTCGAAGCCTACTTCAAGTTTTTCGCCGTCTTTTTCCCATGTGTAGCCAAAAATTTCGAAGTTGTTTGTCTTTACACCGTCTGGTTTTATTTCTAATGAACGAGTTGAGTCTGCATACCAATCTGCTTTCTTGAAAAATTCTTCAAAAAGCGGCGTAGTGACAATTGTGGGGATAAAATTGGCCAAATGTGTGCTACTGGGTCTGTCTTCCCACAAGAACCCGCATTTTTTATACAGCGGCACGGCGGCGGTGTTTCCGCTCCAAGTAAACAAGTCAAGACGCGGAAAGCCGAGTTCAATTGCCCGCTGTACACAGCGTAGAACAAGAGCCTTGCCTATTTTTTTGCTTTTATAGTCTGGTCGTACGCCAAGCAGTGGAATGTACGCTGTGTTTGCATCGTAAAAATACCGTGCAAAGCTGCAATATCCGACAGCGGTTTCGCCGTCTACTGCGATATAGACGTTAAAATCGGAAGAAGTCTCGTATCGTGCAAGTATGCTGCTTTCTGTTTGAAGGGCACTGCTGCCGCCCCAGTCTTCATTGCTTAAGTTCCACATTTCGGCAATGCTTGCGGCTAGTGATGGTTGGAATTCTACAATTTTTATGCCGGAAGGTAGTGTTTCGTAGATTTTCATGGTGAGTATGTCCTTTCGAATTGATGTGTTAGGTCGAATTAGTTTTATGGTATTTTTGACAAATTTCAAAAATTTGTCAAGAGAAAGGTTGATTATAAACAACTTTCCCTAAAACCAATCCGGCGTATCCCCATCCACAATAAACTCAATCAACAAAAACTCGTGGTCGCGCCCAATATGTGCGGCCTGTGGCCTACCAAATGCATAATTGTGAATAAGCATATACCGTCCATGGGGCAGCGCGCCAAAAACATCACCAAAATCAACATTTGTAAGTAGCGTCGTACCGGCCTCTATTGGTTCGCCAACAACCAACTCTACCGGGAAGTCGTCTATATATAAGCTTGCAACGGGCCGCCACGTGCCATTTTCGTAAACGGCAAGGTCGCTATGCAACATTCCATACATATCATGCGCATTAGAATAGTTACGCATTTCAAATTGAAGCCCAGACCTGTTTACCATTACGCCACTTGCAAGTTGCAAAATTTCGCTAGTGCCACCAGCCAAAATAAATGAAATAGTATCTTGCCGTAAGCGGTTTCTGCGTATGCGTTGCTCTGCCATTGGGTCTGCACTAGCAGACATTGCGCGCCAGTCCTGTACTTCAAATTCAAAAGATACGTACTGCATGGTGGCGGTATTGTTGGGGTCAACAAAAAAATTGCGCACGAACCTATAATGTCCGGGTTCAAGTGTACCCTCTGGCGTAAATGCAGGGCAGAACTGAATACTGTACTGCCTTGTTACATTTGGCGAAATGTATCTGGTAATTGACGTTTCGTTTCCAAAAGAGCCTTCCGGTAATGTATGCAACATCCAATTATCGCCTTGTTGGTGATACAATCTGTATCCGTCACTGTAATGCAATACCATATCGGACTCATTGCGCAACATGAAATTGACTCGTAAGTCCATGGCACTAATTACAATTACTTCAATATTTGCCGGTTCGGCCGGCAGTTCTGTCTCTCTACCGCATGAAGACAACAATCCGATAAACCCTGTCGCTAAAATAATTAACAATGCTTTTTGAAACATTTTGACCACTCCTCGTGAATTGTTCGTATATTTTGCCAACATTATACCACAAAAAAGTGTACATTGTGTAATAAAAAAATCAAAATCAACTGGTACGAAAATCGTACCAGTTGATTTTGAAATTCTAGTTGACGTGGACACAATTCTACTGTATTCTTGCTTAGATAAAATTATATGAAAGGGGAACAACATGACCGCCTACTTAGTTTTGGAAAATGGTATTACCTTTCAAGGGGAGCTTTTTGGCAAACCCGGCGAAGTAACCGGCGAAATTGTGTTCACGACCGGTATGACCGGCTATTTAGAAACTATTACTGACCCATGTTTTCATGGTCAAATTATTCTTCAAACTTTCCCGCTTGTTGGGAATTATGGGGTTATTTCTTCCGATTTAGAAAAAGATTTTGTTTCCGCAAAGGCCTATATAATTAAATATCCGTGTCAGGAGCCCTCAAACTTTCGTTGTGAAGAGGTTCTTGACACTTTTTTTAAATCCAAAGGCATTGTGGGATTAAAAGGGATAGACACCCGGGCACTTGCAAAAATTTTACGTGACAATGGTTCTATGAACGGCAAAATCACTTTGGAAATGCCCACAACAGCAGACCAAGAAGAGGCCCGCTGCTACAGAATAATAGATGCAATTGCCGCTGTATCCTGCAAGGAGACGTACATTGTGGGCGAGGGCCAATACCGCGTTGCGCTTATGGACTTTGGGGTAAGGCAAAGTGTAGTTGACGCTTTAGTTGCAAGAAATTGCCAAGTGCATGTTTTCCCGCACAATGCTACTGCGTCTGATATTATGTCAATTGACCCTCATGGGATACTGCTTTCACCTGGCCCCGGCAATCCGGCAGAGCCAGCAAATGCCAATATTGTAGAAACAATTTCTTCTTTGGTAGACGAAGAAGTGCCAATGTTTGGTATAGGAATTGGCCATTTGTTTTTGGCAATGGCACATGGCTACAAAGTAGAAAAAATGAGCATCGGGCATAGGGGAGCCAACCAGCCGGTTAAAGACCTTGTAAGTGGGCGCGTGTATATCACAAGTCAAAACCATGGTTACACCGCGCTTATGGATTCACCAGCATTTGTAAATGTAAACGATGGCACATGCGAGGGCATTAACTACGGCAATTCCTTCTCGGTTCAATTTAGCCCGGAAGGTTGCGGCGGCCCGTCAGACACCGCATTTGTATTTGACCGTTTTGTAGAAAATATGGAGAGGATGGCAGGCCATGCCGCTAGATAAAAGCATTAAAAAGACGATGGTAATAGGCTCGGGGCCAATTGTAATTGGCCAAGCCGCAGAATTTGACTACGCGGGAACGCAGGCTTGCCGTGTCTTGCGTGAGGATGGCATCAAAATTGTGCTGGTAAACTCAAACCCTGCAACTATAATGACCGACAGGGAAATTGCCGACTCAATTTACATCGAACCGCTGACCCTTGCTACCGTAAAGCGTATAATCGAAAAAGAACGCCCCGACAGTATTCTGTCTGGCCTTGGCGGCCAAACAGGCCTTACTCTAAGTATGCAGCTTGCCAAAGACGGCTACTTGGATAAAATGGGCGTAAAACTGCTTGGTTCTTCGCCAGATACAATCGATAAAGCGGAAGATAGGCAAATATTCAAAGACACAATGGAGGCAATAGGCCAGCCATGCATCCCGTCCCTAGTAGTGACAGACCTTGATGCCGCACTGGAATTTGCCGCCCGGGAAGACATTGGTTACCCCGTAATTGTACGCCCGGCGTTTACACTTGGCGGCAGCGGCGGCGGCATTGCAGACAACGAAGCCCAGCTGCGCGAAATCGCCGCAACCGGCCTTGCAATGTCTCCAATTACGCAAATATTAGTAGAAAAATCCATCGCAGGGTGGAAGGAAATAGAATTTGAAGTAATGCGCGACCGCGCCGGCAATGCCGTTATCATTTGCTCTATGGAGAATTTTGACCCCGTAGGCGTACACACTGGCGATAGCATTGTTGTTGCCCCAACGGTTACTCTCGCTTCACGTGAATATCAAATGTTGCGTACCGCGTCCCTTGACATAGTACATTCCTTGGGCGTAGAAGGTGGTTGTAATGTGCAATTGGCACTGCACCCGCTAAGCTTCGAATACGCGGTAATAGAGGTAAACCCACGAGTTAGCCGTTCTTCCGCATTGGCAAGTAAGGCCACAGGCTACCCAATCGCAAAAGTTTCTACTAAAGTTGCAATTGGCTATACTTTGGACGAAATTACCAACGCCGTAACCGGCACAACCTACGCCGCATTCGAGCCCACTTTGGACTACGTTGCAGTCAAGCTGCCCAAGTGGCCATTCGATAAATTCGTATACGCCCAAAAAGAACTTGGTACGCAAATGAAAGCTACTGGCGAGGTAATGGCCATAGCAGACACTATAGAAGAGGCTCTGCTAAAAGCCGTGCGCGGTGCAGAACTTGGGCTAACCACCCTTGACTTACCACGGCTGAAAGACAAAACAGACGAAGCCATCCGCAAAGAATTAGAAATAGTTACCGACCAACGCCTTTTCGTATTATATGAAGCAATAAAACGCGGCTTCTCAATTGATGAGTTGCACGATATGACAAAAGTTGATCGCCTGTTCTTAAACTGCTTGCTAAACATAGCCGGCGGCATGAAAGAAAAGGCATTTGTAAAGGGCAACCCATTTACCCCACTTGTTTACAAAATGGTAGACACCTGCGGCGGCGAATTTGAAGCAAAAACTCCGTATTTCTATTCTGTCAAAAATGGTATAGAAAATGAAGCACTGCCATTTGTACAGCGTAGTCAAAAACAGCGCATTGTAGTACTGGGCAGCGGCCCAATACGGATAGGGCAGGGGATAGAGTTCGACTACGCCTGCGTACACTGCGTCTGGACACTGCGCAAAATGGGCTACGAAGTTATTGTAATAAACAACAACCCGGAAACCGTTTCCACCGACTTCGATACTGCAGACCGCCTGTATTTCGAGCCGCTGTACATCGACGATGTAATGAGCATAATCGACTTGGAAAAACCAATTGGCGTTATAGTAGCGTTCGGCGGCGGCACGGCAATAAAATTAACAAAGGAACTGCACAAACGTGGCGTTAATATTCTGGGAACAAGCGCGGACAGCATTGACGTTTGCGAAGATCGCGCACGTTTTGACGCGCTTCTTGAGCAATTAAAAGTCAAGCGGCCAAAAGGCTACAGCATAATGACCACGGAAGAAGCTTTAAAAGCCGCCGAAGATTTAGAATACCCCGTTCTAATTCGCCCATCATATGTACTTGGTGGGCAAAACATGATAATTGCCCACGACGAAAAAGACGTTGTCGAATACATGACAGTTATCTTGCGAACAAAGCAGGACAACCCAATTCTTGTAGACAAGTATTTGCAGGGGCTTGAACTTGAAGTTGACGCCATTTGCGATGGCACGGACATATTAATACCCGGCATAATGGAGCATGTCGAGCGTACAGGCGTACACTCCGGCGACAGCATTGCCGCGTATCCTGCCAACCTTATAACTCGTAAAATGGAAGACAAAATAGAAAAAACTACACGACAAATATGCAAAGCACTAAATGTACGTGGTTTGGTAAACATCCAGTATGTAGAATACAACCGGGATTTGTATGTAATAGAAGTAAACCCACGCGCATCCCGCACGGTGCCGTACATTAGCAAAGTTACAGGCATTCCAATGTGCGAACTTGCAACCCGCACCAGCATGGGTGAGACATTACAAAGCTTAGGCTATAGCTCCGGATATGGAAAGAAACCGGAATTTATGGCCGTAAAAGTGCCGGTTTTCTCATTTGAGAAATTAACAGGTCTTGATATTCACTTAGGCCCGGAAATGAAATCTACCGGCGAAGTTTTGGGGATAGGCAAAGATTTTGCCGAAGCTCTGTTCAAAGGCTTGGTTGCGGCAAAGTACAGTCTGAAACGCGAAGGTGGCGTATTCATAAGTGTGCGTAATTCCGACAAACCAGAAGTTGCGGAAATTGCAGAAAGGTTCGACTCTTTAGGATTCAAATTGTATGCTACAGGTGGAACCGCAGCATTGTTAACCGAAGAAGGTTTTGACGTAACCGTTGTTGAAAAAATTTCTGTTTCACCAACAGACAATACCACAACACTACTCGAAAGTGGAAAAATTAGCTATATTATATGTACAGCAGAAAAAGGCCGCGACCCAATGCTTGACGAAGTAAAAATACGACGCAAAGCCTGTATGTTAGGTATTCCTTGTCTAACAAGTTTGGATACAGCTAGTGCTATCGCATATTGTTTAAAGCAAGGGCACGAAGATGGCGACATCTTACTAACAGAGGAGTCCACGACACTTTTTGATATTAACCAAGCTGTCTAAATTTTCCCAAATAAAGTCCTTGTATGCACATGACAAAAATGTTACAATTATTCACAAGATGTGTATGACATAAAAAAGAACTGGGTGTTGGAAAATGGATTCTCGGAAAAACAGCATTCTTATCGTCGATGATGAGTCTCTCAATATAACCACGCTATCACATATACTGGGTACAGATTATACAATTTATGTCGAAAAAGAGGGGCATGGTTGTATCGAAAGCGCGAAAGAGCTTAAGCCGGATTTAATTTTGCTGGACATTATTATGCCGACAATGAATGGCTTTGATGTAATTAAAGCATTAAAATCTGATCCAGAACTATGCGATATTCCTGTTGTTTTTGTTACTGGGCTCAACAATTCTAAGGATGAAGAACTTAGTTTTAATCTGGGCGCATCCGATTATATAAATAAGCCGTTCAGTGCGCCGGTTGTAAAGTTGCGTGTGCGAAATCAGATGCGAATAATCAACCATATGCGTTGTATTAAAAAGCTTAATATCACGGATGTTTTAACGGGAATTGGCAGTAGGCGGCATTTTAATGCTGTGTTAAACCAAGAGTGGCAACGTGCAATACGCGAAAATTCGCATATTGGATTTATGATAGTAGATATCGACAATTTTGCGTCTTACAATGCAAAGTATGGCCATTTGCGCGGCGATATTGTACTAAAAGAAGTTGCCGGACTCATTAACGATCATTTTCAAGGCACAACATGCCATGTAGCTCGTTGGGGTGGCGAAGAATTTTCCATAGTATTACCAGACAAAAATTTAGAGACTGTACGTTCTATAGCAGAAGAAGTTCGTAATCTTATAAATAGTCATGATTTTGTTCGTGACAGTACATCGTCTAACATAATGGTATCTGTAGGAATAAATGCATTTGCACCGGCAAATAGCACTAGTGGTACATTAGACGTATTTGTATCTGAAACAACAGAATCTCTAAGTCGCTCCAAACGTGCCGGTGTTAGTGGCGTTTGTTTTATCCGTGACTCACAAAGCAGATAAGAAGGGGGTTTTGAGATGACAAATTTTGAACATACCGTCCTAATTGTTGATGACGATTGGTTGAATATTACGGCCCTAACACATCTTCTTAGTGACGAGTTCAATGTTTTTACCAAGCGAAGTGGTAGTAAAAGCGTGAAAGTCGCAAAGGACATTCAACCCGATGTTATTTTGTTGGATGTTGTAATGCCAGACATGAATGGCTTCGAGGTAATAACGGCACTAAAGAAAGACGAAGCTACAAAAGACATACCTGTTATTTTTGTTACAGGTCTTAACAATACTAGAGATGAAGAACAAGGTTTAATTCTTGGTGCAGTAGATTATATCAATAAACCATTTAGCAGTTATATTGTAAAACTACGCATCCGTAACCAATTGCAAATTTCCAGTCAAATACGGACTATACATGAATTAAGCACTACAGACTCTGTAACAGGCCTTGGCGTAAGAGGTCCTTTTCATGCTGCCCTTGATATTGAGTGGCGCCGGACTTCACGTATCGCTGCCCCACTATGTTTCGCTATCTTTAGCATAGATAATTTTAAAGAATATATCGAAAAGCATGATCAACTTAAAGGCGATCATGTGCTTAGATATTTGGCAAGAATTATTTCAGAAGGTGTTCAGCGCGCTGGCGATAAAATTGTTAGGTGGGGTGTTGATGAGTTTGCGGTACTTCTTACCGCAACAACTCTTGATGGTGTATTAAACGTTGCCGAGAATATTCGAAAAGTTGTAGAAAAGGATGCAAAAAAGAAAGATAATGCATTTCTTATCGGTATATCAATAAGTGCAGGTGTGCATTCCGTGATACCTGTACCTAAAGGTTCTTACACCGTTGATGATTTTATCAGTGATACAAGTTCAGCATTGATGTGCGCTAAACGCATCGGGGGAAACAAGATCTCCTCGTTTAATGAAATAAAAGGGGGAGTGTAAATGACATTGCAAAAAAAGGAAAGTGTTTTAGTAATTGACGATGATAAACTTAACATTATCGCGCTGACGCGTATTTTAGGTACAGATTATCAAGTATATTTTGAAGGCGATGGTGAAAGCGGAATTAGGGCTGCAAAAACTTTTAAGCCAGATTTGATATTGCTTGACGTTGTTATGCCTAAAATGACTGGCTTTGAAGCAATTAAAATACTAAAAGCGGATGATGAAACAAAAGATATTCCTGTTATTTTCCTAACGGGACGCAGAGACGTTCAAGATGAAGAAGCAGGTTTTGTTCTTGGTGCTGTTGACTATATTACAAAACCATTCTCCGCATCTGTTGTAAAATTGCGCGTAGGAAATCAATTGAAAATAATTACCCAAATGCGCACAATATACAATTTGAGTGTAGAAGATGCACTTACAGGTTTGGGCAATAGGCGGCATTTTAATAATGTACTTAATGCAGAGTGGCAAAGATCAGCTCGCCATAGGATACCGTTTAGTTTTATGATTATGGACATCGACTATTTCAAGAAATATAATGATACTTACGGGCACTTATCCGGAGATGCTGTTTTGAAAGGTGCTGCCGAGGTTATTAAAAATTGCGCAGCAAGAGCGTCAGACCAAGTAGCTCGTTGGGGTGGGGAAGAATTTGCAATGATTTTGCCCGAAACGGACATTGCTGGTGGTATGCTAGTTGCAGAAAATGTTCGAACAACGATAAAAGATGCCGTTTTTGAAATGGAAGACGGAGTCAAGACAAGTATTACAATAAGTATTGGCGTACATTCTATTGTAGCTGAACAAGAGTCGGGGTATTCGCTTAAAAATTTAATTTCTGATACAGATGCCGCACTTTATGATGCTAAAAAACAAGGACGCGACAGAGTTGTCGCAGTTAACCAAACAGGAATTATTTAGTCATGTACTATCTAAATCGATTGAGTTTTTTATCCAGAAATTCTCAATCGATTTTTTTAATGCTTTTGTCATGAAAATGTAAAAATCCCTTGTAAAATGTTATGAAAATGTTATAATGGTGGACATGGAATTACTAAAATAAAAGGATGTGTGCCTATATGGAGTGCATCGTTATAAATGGGCAAAAACGCTTACAAGGCAAGGTCGATATAAGTGGGGCAAAAAATGCAGCAGTAGCAATTATCCCGGCAACCATTGCTTGTAACGGAGTTTGTGTAATAGATAATGTGCCTAATATTGAGGATGTCGTTAGCCTAACCAAAACATTGGAATCGCTAGGTGCGGTTTGTGAATTTAAAGATAATAATCATACATTAATTGTAGACGCCACCAATGCTACCAATTATGTGTTGGATGAGAGATTGGCAAAAGGCACTCGTGCTTCCTATTATTTTATGGGGGCTCTTTTGGCGCGCTTTGGCAAGGTTGTTATGCCAATGCCCGGCGGTTGCGACTTTGGTTCGCGGCCAATGGGGTTGCATCTAAAGGGCTTTGAAGTGCTGGGTGCGACTATCGGTCAAGAGCATGGTGTATTTACTATTGAAGCAAAGGACGGCCTAAAAGGCGGCAATGTTTATCTTGATATTCCCAGCGTTGGTGCAACAATTAATATTATGATTGCTGCTGTTTTTGCAAAAGGTGTAACTACAATCGAAAATTCTGCAAAGGAACCACATGTTGTAGATACTGCTAACTTTTTAAATAAGCTTGGGGCCAAAGTAAGTGGCGCAGGGACCGATACTATTCGTATCATGGGCGTGAAAAACCTTTCCGGCGGCGAATACACAATTATTCCGGATCAAATAGAGGCGGGTACATACATGATTGCCGCTGCTATTACCGGTGGGGATGTAGTTGTCGAAAATATTATTCCAAAGCATATGGAGTCGTTGACATCTAAACTTAGAGAAATGGGTGTAGATGTTGCCGAGGGGTTGGATTCTATTAGAGTGCAAGCAAACTCCGTGCTACGGGGTTGTGATATTAAAACCGCATATTATCCCGGGTTTCCTACAGATTTACAGCCGCAAATTACTACACTTCTTTGTACTGTAAGCACCAATAGTATAGTTACGGAAAATATATTTGATAATCGTTTCCGCTATGTTGGCGAACTTAGACGGCTTGGCGCGTCACCTAGGGTCGATATGCGTTCGCTTGTTATACAGGGCAATTATCGGTTAACTGGAGCAAAAGTAGAAGCTTGCGATTTACGGGCGGGTGCGGCTTTGGTTATTGCTGGGCTTGCGGCCAAAGGCACAACAACTATTAGTGGAGTAGAACATTTAGACCGCGGATACGAATGCATGGAAGAAAAGCTTCGCGATTTAGGGGCGGACATTAAGCGCGTAATGGTGGATGATTAATAGTGGAATTTTGTACTATAGCGAGTGGGTCGTCGGGCAACGCTACATGTGTGGGGCTTGGCGGCCAGCATTTTTTAGTAGACGCGGGGATTAGCGGCAAGCGTATTGAACACGCGCTTCAACTTATGAATGTTCGCAAGCTAAACGGTATTTTTATTACACACGAACATAGGGATCATATAACCGGTGCGGGTGTAATGGCGCGGCGGTTTAAACTTAAGTTATATGCGACACCGCTTACATGGCGGTATTTTTCGCGTACCAACACCCTTGGTGCACTGGATATGGAGCAGATTAAAATTATCGAGCCGGGTAAGCCGTTTAATGTTGATGGTGTAACAATTACGGCATTTGATATACCGCACGACGCGGCGCAGCCTGTGGGCTATACCTTTGAGGCGGGCGGTAAAAAGATTGCCCTTGCTACAGATTTGGGACATGCTACAGACACGGTACGCGCACATTTGAAAGGCGCGCAAATTATTTTATTGGAAAGTAACCACGACCCGCATATGCTGAAAAATGGGCCATATCACCACGCACTGAAAGTACGTGTTGCCGGTGAGCGCGGCCATTTGTCTAATGCAGATGCGGGCGTTTTGCTTACGGAAGTTGCGGGGGCAGGGCTTGAATATGTATTTTTGGCACATTTGAGCGAAGATAATAACACTCGAGTGCTGGCGTACGAAACAGTTAAGCGAGTGTTAGATGGCAACAGTATTTCTATTAAAAATTTGATTGTAGCCGAGCGTCATGGCCCGGGAGTGGTTGTTCGATATGAGTAAATATACAACTGCACAACAGGAAGCAATTGACTCAAATGCAACAAATATTTTAGTGTCTGCTGCTGCCGGGTCAGGTAAAACGGCCGTACTTACCGAGCGTATAGTTCGGCATGTTTCGCATGGACATGTGAATATTGATAATTTACTGGTGGTTACATTTACGGAGTCTGCATCGGCAGAAATGCGTGAGCGTATTGCCAAGCGGCTGCACGAATTGGGCAATGTCGCGCAAATAGCTCGTTTGCCGCTTGCTAATATATCTACGATACATGCATTTTGTCGCAAATTGGTACAGGAGCATTTTCAGCTTGTGGACATTGACCCGGCGTTTAGAGTAGGGGATGAGGCTGAACTTGAAATTATTCGTCGTGATGTAATGGACGAGCTTTTTGAAGAGGAGTATGCCTGCGAAGATACGGGCTTTTTGGATTTGGTAGACGTATACGGCGGTAAAACCATGGATGGCAGGCTTGATGTTTTGGTGCGCAAAATTTACGATTTTATGGAAAGTGACCCTTTTCCACAGGTTGCGGCTGTGCGATATGCGAATTATTTTACCGGGGAAGATTTGGAAACCACAAAATGGGCGGAAGTTGTACGTGACGAATTAACGCTGGGCTTGGAAGGTGCGCTTGAAGGCGTTCGACAAGCATTAGCGATTTGTCATTTGCCTGCCGGGCCGGAGAAGTATATTGATAAATTGGAAGAAGAAAAATTGCTATTGCAAAAATTGTTACAAAAAACGTCTGCTGACACAAGTTTTGCAGATATGTACGAGGCATTTACATATTTTGATTGGGGCAGGCTACCCCGTATTACGGAAAAAGATGAAGTTGATGTGGAATTAAAAGAGCGCGTACAAAATATCCGCGATGGCGCTGTAAAAAAACGTATCAATAACTTAGTTAAAGGAGTTTTTTTCGCGTTGCCCGGTAAAATGCAGGCAGACCTAGCCGCGCTTGCGCCGAGAGTTGCCGCACTGATGGAACTTGCGGTTAAGTTTTCCGTTAAGTTTGCAGCGGAGAAGCGGTTGCGCAACCTTTTAGATTTCACTGACTTGGAACATTTTGCTATTCGTATCCTGTACCCCAATGGGCCAGATGATTTGACGCCGATTGAAACCTATAAATTCTACGAAGTTTTGATAGACGAATATCAAGATTCTAATGCTGTGCAAGATTTGATTTTGTCTGCTGTGGCAGATAGGCGGTTTATGGTTGGGGATGTAAAACAGAGTATTTACAGGTTTAGGCGGGCTAACCCGGGGTTGTTTTTAGAAAAATATAGGTTGTACGGGGAAGACGGCAGCAAGCGCATAGACCTCTCCCATAACTTTCGCAGCAGGCCAGAGGTTTTGGATGCTGTAAATTTCTTCTTTTCGCAGCTGATGTGTGAGCGGGTAGGGGAGGTTGAGTACGACCATAACGCGGCGTTGCACTCGGGGCATGAGGAATATCCGCCGCTTTCCGATGGCTGTATTCCGCAAATGTGGGTAGAACTTTTGGATCAATATGAAGAAGGTGAGCCGGAAGATGAAGAAGAAGATACAGACGACGAAACTCCGGATAATATCGTTGCCGAGACGCGTATTATTGCAAAAAGTATATTGGAGTTGCTGGACAAAGATAACCCGCGCATGGTCAATGATATGGGAACTTTTCGCCCATGTAAACCGGGTGACATTGCGGTGCTTGTGCGTAGCTTGTCGAGTATGGCTGGTGCGATTATTGAAGAACTTAAAAACCACGGCATAGATGCCGTTGCAGATATGAACGCAGGCTTTCTTGACCAATTGGAAGTTAAAATTGCTTTAGCTTTTTTGCGCGTGATAGATAACCCGCGCCAAGATATTGAGTTGATTACGGTTTTGCATTCGTCGGTGTATGGCGTTACAGAGGACGAGTTGCTGGAAATACGGCAAACTCCTGTTAGTGAAGAAATTAGTGACGTTTTATTTTATGACCATTTGCTAATGAGTTCGAATGAAAAAGTGCAAAAGTTTTTACATGATTTGCAAATATGGCGCGATGCCGCACTTAACTTGCCCGTAAGCCGCTTGCTTGGGCTTGTTTACGACCAAACAAAGTACCCGGCTTTTGTTTCATCTATGCCCGGCGGGGAAATTCGCCAAGCCAATTTGCGGCTTTTGCTGGAACGAGCAATGGAATTTGAAGAGACTAGCCTAAAGGGGCTATTTCATTTTGTAAATTATATCGAGCGACTTTATGATTCCAGCGTAAAAACCAGTGGGGCTATTGCCGAGCCTGCGAGCGACACAAGCGGCCGCGTTAGGATAATGACAATCCACAAATCGAAAGGGTTGGAGTTCCCTGTAGTAATTTGCGCGTTTTTGGGCAAGATGTTTAACACCGATGATACGCGCCAACCTGTGATTTTGCACCCGGAACTTGGGGTTGGGCCGTACTATGTAGACACGGAACTGCGTACGCGTTCCAATACTTTGGCGCGGTTTAGCTTAGGGCGTTTAACTGCGCGAGAAAGTTTATCGGAAGAATTGCGTTGCCTATATGTTGCGCTGACTCGTGCAAAGGAATTGCTGATACTTACCGGCAGAAGCAAGAATTTGGATAAGGCAGTGCAAAAATGGACGAATTATATTGATACAGTTGATATAAACTTGCCTGCATATTATCGAAGTGGGGTTAAGACTTATTTGGATTGGGTAATGCCGTGTTTGTTACGGCACCGTAGTGCAGAGGAATTTGTTGGTGAGCCGGGGACGAATTCGAATTTGTGGGATCACCCTGCTGATTTTAGAATACGTAGGCATCGCGGTAGCGAGCCTGTTATTGCGAGCTTGACCCGCAATCTTCATGATGAAGATTTACGAGCCAAGCTTACCGCTGTTGATACGGATGAAACCCTGCCGACGGGCAATAGCCTAAAGATTGTGGGTCAAGTCCGCAATGACAGGGCTGCGCTTTTACAGCCTGCGGAAAAACTTGCTCCGCTGCCCTCGAAGTTATCCATTTCGGAAATCAAACGTCTGTATGACATAACGCCAGACAGCACAATTCCCCAAGATTTTGCAATTTCGTTTGACTCGCCACAATTCATCAAAGACGCGTCCGACCCAACGCCGGCGCAAATAGGTTCTGCACTGCATGTTGTGACAGAGCATCTGGACTATGGCGTTCACAATACACCGCAAGCAATTGAATCGTTGATTATTGACTTAGCTACAAAAAATCTGCTAACCCCGGAAGAAATTGCGTTTATTGACCGCTCGAAAATTTATGAACTGATTAATTCCCCAATTGCCGCCCGTATTCGCCGTTCGCCAAAAGTTTACCGTGAAACACCATTTGTTATGGCGTTACCAGCCACAGAGCTATACGACCACGCCGGTTTGGACGAAACTATTTTAGTCCACGGCATAATCGACTGCTACTTCGAGGAAGACGGCGAAATTGTGCTGCTGGACTACAAAAGCGACTCGCGGCCAGAACGCCACAAAACCCAAATGGATATATACAAAAAGGCCATTGCAAACGCAACAGCCATGAATGTTAAGGAAGTTTTGATTTATTCTTTCGCTTTGGGGAAGGCAATTGCACTTGCGGACAGCAGCAATTGCGACGGCAAGTAAAATATCCAAATCAAGTAAAACGCGCTAGGGAAAATTACCGGCGTATTAAACTGCCTCGGCAAGTTAAACAGCGCGACATTTATGTCGCATAACATAAACAACACAAGCCCCGTTAAAACTAGGGGCTTATTTATTTTGCAAAATTTTATGGTAAGGGCTATGTTAGTGATAAACAGCCCCGCATAAATGCCGGAAAGTAGGATGAGTGCGTCATTTGTAACCACCCACCAAATAGCCACAATAAGTGCAAGCACAGGGTATGTTACTACCGCCTTGCCTGCCCGTGAATAATCTGTGTAAAAGCGATCTTTATAAACAGACACAGCCCACGGGTAGTGGTAGCCTTCAGGCGGCCGTGATGTTAGTGCGCGAAAAATATAGCAAACATGCGCAAAGCAAAACACGGCAACGCCCGGCAAGTGCATGTCGCGGACTACCAGGAAATAATCTGCCCCCACGGTAAATAAGAGGCCAAGTGTTAGCCAAAGCCAGTCCTTTTTCGACCTGCAAAAAAAGTAGGTTGCCCCTGCAATGGCGAAGCACCCTACTACAAAAATAAATTTTGGCGGCATTTAAGTTGCAGACATTAGCATCCCGATAATGGGCCCGCCTACAAGCACGATAATTAGTAGGATAGCAATTGCCAGTACAAATTTTTGTTTGTTGCGTTTTATGAACTTGTTCATGTTGTCCTCCGGAAGTTTGATTGACGGGCAGCCTGTAACGAAACAAAAAATTTTGAGAAGAAAGATCAAATTTTCGGCTCAACACCAGAATGTGTGGTTGACATCACGCGCACTCTGTGCAGTAGCCATAAGCCCCGTCATTCCGGACTTGATCCGGAATCTAACAAGTATTATTTGTATCTTTACTTTTAGTAAAATTGGCTAGATTCCGGGTCAAGCCCGGAATGACAGGGCTTTGGCGTGCGTGATGTCAACAGCACATTCTGGTGTTGAGCCAAATTTCCCGCTTCGTTGGCTGTCAGTCTCTAACGGAAGTATAGCTATTTTTTGTACAAATTGCAACTATTTATAATGGATAGAAAA
>Ga0123355_10002424_pt1 | contig 26356 bp, 23 predicted proteins | sample TergutEmb28metaG_3_FD_89872 | JGI IMG/M metagenome (GOLD analysis project Ga0123355, IMG submission 89872) | Embiratermes neotenicus P1 segment gut microbial communities from Petit-Saut dam, French Guiana - Emb289 P1 | ecosystem: Host-associated > Arthropoda: Insects > Digestive system > Gut ...
AGCAGAAGCAAGACCCGGTCATCGGGCGGGATGATGAGATCCGCAACGTCATCCGCATTTTGTCGCGGAAGACCAAGAACAACCCAGTGCTGATCGGTGAACCTGGCGTCGGCAAAACCGCTGTGGCAGAGGGTTTGGCTATTCGAATTGTGCGCGGAGACGTGCCGGAGGGACTAAAAGGCAAGACTATCTTCGCATTAGACATGGGGGCGCTGATCGCAGGGGCCAAGTATCGCGGCGAGTTTGAGGAGCGCCTCAAAGCGGTGTTGCATGAGATCAAGGAATCGGATGGCAAGATCATCTTGTTCATCGACGAGGTTCACACCATCGTCGGGGCGGGGAAAACGGAAGGCGCGATGGATGCGGGCAACCTGCTAAAGCCGATGCTAGCGCGCGGCGAGCTACACTGTATCGGCGCAACCACCCTGGATGAGTACCGACAGTATGTGGAAAAGGACGCCGCGCTGGAGCGGCGGTTCCAGCCGGTGTTTGTGGGCGAGCCGACAGTTGAGGACACCATCACCATCCTGCGCGGGCTGAAAGAGCGATACGAAGTTTACCACGGGGTCAAGATCACGGACGGCGCGCTCATCAGCGCGGCCACCCTCTCCCACCGGTATATCTCCGACCGATTCCTTCCGGACAAAGCTATTGATCTGGTTGACGAAGCCTGCGCCATGATCCGGACCGAGATTGATTCGATGCCAACCGAGCTGGACGTTATTGCCCGCCGGATTATGCAGCTTGAAATACAGGAAGCGGCGCTCAAACGGGAAAAAGACCATCTGTCGGTGGAAAACCTTGAACGCATCAAGCGGGAACTGGCCGGGCTGCGCGAGGATTTTAGCGCTAAAAAAGCACAGTGGGAAAATGAAAAGGCGAGCATCCAGTCCACCCAAAAGATCAGGGAAGAAATCGAGGCGGTCAACGCCAAAATCGAGGCTGCGGAGCGGGTGTATGACTTGGATAAACTCGCCGAGCTGCGGTATGGGCAACTTGCCCAATTGCAGAAGCAGTTGGAGGAAGCGGAGAAAAATGAGGGCTGCGAAAAAACTTTCACCCTGCTTCGCGACCAAGTGACCGACGAAGAAATCGCCAAAATCGTGGCGCGCTGGACGGGGATCCCGGTTGTCAAACTGCTGGAGGGTGAGCGCGAAAAGATTCTGAATCTGGATCAGGAGTTGCATAAGCGGGTGATTGGGCAGGACGACGCGGTGAACAAGGTTTGCGAGGCGATTATCCGCTCGCGCTCGGGCATTGCCGACCCCAAACGGCCTATCGGCTCATTCCTGTTCTTGGGGCCAACCGGCGTGGGCAAAACAGAGCTGGCCAAGGCGCTGGCAGAAAGCCTGTTCGATGACGAGCACAATATGGTGCGCATCGACATGTCCGAATACATGGAGAAATATTCGGTGTCGCGGTTGATCGGCGCGCCGCCGGGATATGTGGGCTACGAGGAGGGGGGGCAGCTCACTGAGGCGGTCAGGCGGCGGCCATACAGCGTCGTCTTGTTTGACGAGGTGGAAAAGGCCCACAGGGATGTTTTCAACATCCTGCTGCAAGTGTTGGATGATGGCCGCATTACCGATTCCCACGGCAAAACAGTGGATTTCAAAAATACCATCATCATTCTGACCTCCAACATCGGCTCGGAGTATCTGTTGGGCGGCATTGACGCGGACGGAAACATCAAAGATGAAGTCAAGCAGCTTATCGAAGAATTGCTAAAATCGCATTTTCGTCCGGAGTTTCTGAACCGTTTGGACGAAATCGTCTTCTACAAGCCGCTGAGTAAGCAAGAAGTGACAAGCATAATTGATATTTTGATGGCACGGGTGTCCGACCGGTTGAAGGAGCAGCAGCTCTCCGTTGTGCTGACCGACAAGGCGAAGGCGTATGTGGCGGACAAAGCGTATGATCCCGCTTATGGCGCGCGGCCGATCAAGCGGTATATCCAGCGAGAAATTGAGACGATGATCGGCCGTGAAATCCTCAAGGGAAATGTGGAGCCGGGCCATGAGTTGGTGGTGGATGCGGGAGATAACGGACTGACGGTTGGGTAATCGCCAATATACCCCATGCAATAATTGCTGAATGAAAAAAGTGCCGTGTGCATAGGCGATCATGCACACGGCACTTTACTATTTTTCTTTTGATATGAACCATTGCCGAGCGCTATGAGGCTGCTACAAATCTTGTTTGCGCAAAATAAAAATTCCGATAAGCCCCATCACCAATATCGTAATGACGTGTTGAACTATTATCGCCGTGTAATCCGGATTCCACCAGAAACTTCCGCCGCTGCGGAAAGCCAACGCAACTTGGTTTGTGACAAAGTAAAGCCCCCAAAATACAAAGATCGTAAAGCCTCTACCCCGAGAAATAATAACCGACGTCATCAAAATAGAAAACGCTGCCAACCATGTGAAAATTATAATTAAAAACATAATCGGTTCAATCTCGAAGAAGAAATTAAAGAACTCCAATACAACCAATATGCCTTCTTCAGCTAAAAATACAACAAATAGCGGCAAAATAATAATAAGCAAAATGCTGAGAAACGAAAACAACAACGTGGCGCCGACCTTGACAAAATAATATTGGATACGCGAGACCCCGCTCGCTATGAGCAAGCTCATAACTTTGTTTTTGTAGTCGTTCCGCGCCATCTGGTAAGGGTAAACAAACAAAAATATCGTTGATCCTAATATCGAAAAACCTAGTAGCGACCCTGTCATAAAACCTGAAGCAGGCGAAATAAGACTAAGGCCGCCCAGAGTATTCACCGCCATAAAAGCAAGCATGACGAACAAATTAGTGCGATCATGCCAGTTCTTAAAAAGTTCCATCCTAAACACATTCCACAAGCTCATCTCACAAGCTCCTCTTCACATAAGTTGCAGATCTTAAATATACCGCAGAAGACTTATTCATTACCTGACAAACACGGCGAACGGGGCTTCCTTCTTAACTTGATAGAATTCAATATCTTTGGCGACTGCTTGCTTAAACACTTGGCGATATAATTTTTCGCTGGCGGTGAATTGCAGAAGCTTACCCGCCATGCCAACAGTGACGCCCGCCTCCTCAAGCATCAGCCTGAATTGCACCGGATCGCTGACCTCAACAGAAAAGACGAAATCTTGGGTTGTATCGTTGAGATCAAACGACGCCGCGAAGTCTCCGTTTTCGAGTACAAAGACATGATCGGCGATAGATTCAATGTCTTCCTGCACATGGCTTGAAATCAAAATGGTTCGGCCTTGACGCTTTAGCTCTGACAAATAGTTTCGGAACCAATCAACTGATTTTGCATCCAACCCGCGAAACGGTTCGTCAAATATCAGAATCCCAGCGTCGTTCATCAAAGAAATAAGCAACTGCAACTTCTTCGTCATGCCCAGAGAATACTTCGATACTTTTGTTTCTAAATCACCGGCAATTTCCAGTTCGCCCGCGAGTTTCATGACATTTTCAAACGGCATTCCACCGCGAAGGCCGGCAAAATACCTGAGATTAAACATGCCGGTTCGGTTGCGATAAGGGCTCATATCGTCAAGGACAATTCCGACGTTTCCAAGCACGTTTAGGTTGCTGCGCACCTCTAGTCCGTCAATTAAAACGCTGCCATCGTAATTAGTGATAATGTTAACAAGACACTTGAAAAACGTCGTTTTTCCGGCACCGTTTTTGCCAACAATTCCGTAGGCTTTTCCCTGCTCAAACGATGCGTTTGAGACTTGCAAAACGCGCTTAGCGCCATACGAAAAACTTAGGTTGCTCACTCGAATTTTCACATTTATCATCTACTTTCTGTAAAAAGATTTATTTCAAGCTTTTCGCTAATTATCTCTCATCAATATCAAAAAATCAGTTTTGTCTTTCATTATAAGTTAAAGACTTTAATATTTCAATATCAAATAGGTTAAAGACTTAAATGCTTTTAATGTCAAATCAAAATGCAGATAACAGAGCCAATATAAAATCTAAGCGCTTCCTCCTTTAGAACCGGCAAACATTTTGGAGTGGAATATGACGCCGAAACAGGCGCCACAGAGTCCTCCGATAATATGTGATAAGCGCGAAATATTACCCGTGGTGAATAATCCCATCATAACTTCGTTGCCGATGTATAAAACGGCGACAAGCGGAACTGTGATCGGCAACCTGCCTTGCCGGATGTTTGTAAACGACGCGAGTAAAATCATCATAAAAACAATTCCGCTTGCGCCGACAACTGCTGTTCCAGGAAAGAAAATTACATTGATAAGTCCGGTTATCAACGCTGTTATAACAATCATCATGCAAAGTCGACCGCTACCGTATTTTTCTTCGATCATAGGGCCAATAGCAAGGATCATCATAAAATTGGCCGCATAATGGCCGATGTCGGCATGCGCCAGCACATGAGTAAACAAACGGACGTACTGCATGGGATCGGTCACGGAGGTTCTGTATGCTGCAAAGAGCATGATTATATTCCCATTCGTAAGTCTATCGACAATGAGCGCCACAAGGGATAGGGCGGCCATTCCAAGTATAATTGGAGCGTTTATGTCAAGCACAAAGCGGTTTTTATTACTCATGTCATTCTCCCTGCTTTCCCGTTAATGTTTAAACCATTGTATCACATATCTGCACCATGTTGACCGTTATTTTCGTTAATTTGAGAAAAAGCAATTTCAATATGCCCTTTTTGGGCAAGATACCTTATTACCCCCGGCAGGCTTTTATATAAAAGAAATTTAACCCTTTAAGATAGTATCAAGCTGAGGTTTGAAAACGGTTATTAATCTTGAAATGTTGCCTACGATGGAATTAATTAGGTAATATATATTATTGATATTTTTTAATACGCATAATTTATTATTCGGCGTTTAATTCACTACTGTTTTCATTAGTAGTTTCGTTCTTAAATCTCTTATAGATAATCCAATATAGAATGGCACCCAGTGGCAACAAAATGACCAACCTAAATCCGTCACTAGTAATAAGCAAAATCGAACGGCTCAAAATGTTAATATAAACACTAGTTCCAACCACTGAAGGGAAATTTGTGATACCCATCCCTACTTGGGTAAAAATTAGAAGCGCCAACAAGAATTTACGTCGTAGCTTGTTCTTGATACAATGAATCAACGTTACTGCAATCAGTGTATATGTAAGTATGTTAAGTAAAAGAATTATCCAGTGGAGAGAATTGAAATCCCGCCAATCACGCAAATGCCCCACAGGCCTGTCAATCATACCCCCCTCTTCCTTTGTTAAACTGAATCCAAACAACCCGGATTCTCCGGAAGGAAATTCCCTGCGGGTTTGTGAAACTATGTAAATGCCATCGTCTGTAGTAATCCGATGAACTGAACTAATAGTAGTTGTGGTACCTTCACTACTGCTAAAACTGGTTGTGTTTTGGGATATCTTTTCCCAAGAGGTCATGTGTCCTGTGAAAAAAATTAACATTTGCTCAACTTGCGCATCAAACTCTTCGCTTTCTGCAACTTCTGGCAAAAATAAGCTTTTCAGCATATCTAAATCTCTATTTTCAAGGGCAGTAATGGCTTTCACCATCAATTCATCCCCTACAGGATCCTCCATCAAAGGGCTACAGGAAGTCAGAAAGCAAAGCATACAAACCAAGGCAAGCAACAATAAAAGCGGCTTTTTGTTCATTACAACATCTCCCATATTTATTTTATGGTACCTTTGTATGCATGGGTAGTAGAATAATAGCATCAGCTGGCCTTGCTTCATTATATCATAACCAGCCTACATAATCTACCCATTCGTCGAAAGCATCGCGCTCTGCAAAGTCGTTGCCCACATTTTAAAACAAAAAGCAAACGCGAATATTTTATACGGTTTTATGGTTGACATCGTTTGCAAAGCTTCACCCACATATTCACAATTTTCAGCGTAAACGTGCAAGAATCGTGTAGGCTAGTAACAGAGATACGACAATCGTGTCGGCCTTTTCATCACGAGAAAAAAGGGCGGCGCGTAACGTGATAGATTTAAAATGCGATATATGATACAATGATGTTAAACAGCAAACAAGGAAAGAAGGCGTGATATGGGCAATTATATAAGCGCGATGGCAAAGTCGGGAGATGTAATTTGCTATGTTATAGATTCCACCGGCATTGCAGCTCGCGCGGAGCGGATACACAGAACCTCTAGCACTGTTACCGCAGCGCTTGGCAGATTGCTTACAGCAGCCTCCTTGATGGGCGGAAGGCTCAAAGGAGAAAGAGATTCGCTCACTATTCAGCTCAAAGGCAACGGCCCTGCCGGGTCATTTTTAGCAGTAGCCGAGTCAACCGGTGACGTCCGTGGATATGTGCAAAACCCGGTGGTGGAGCTCCCGCTCAACCAACATGGAAAGTTGGACGTTGCAGGCGTGGTGGGGAAGGAAGGGTATCTGCATATTGTCCGAGATTTTGGTTTTGGTGAGCCATATATCGGGAATACGCCGATTGTTTCAGGCGAGATTGCCGAAGATATCACCCACTACTACGTAACAAGTGAGCAGATTCCTACTGTTTGCGCTCTCGGCGTTTTGGTGAATACCGACCTTACCGTCCTAAAAGCAGGTGGATTTTTGCTCCAACTGCTGCCCGGCGCGGGAGAAGATATAATTGAGAAACTAGAAGCTAATGTAAACGCCATGCCGCCGATTACTCAGATTCTCAGCGAAGGCAAATCCCCCGACGATATAGCGGGTATGCTGCTTGACGGATTTGAGTATGATATAATGGAGCGGCACACCACCGAATATCGCTGCGACTGCTCGCGGGAGCGGGTGGAGCGCGCCCTTATCACCCTGGGCGCCGACGACCTTGCGGAGATGGCGAAAGAACAGCCTGTAACCAAGGTTGAATGCCACTTTTGCCCCAAGATATACCGATTTAATGCCGATGAGCTTCGAGGCCTGATAGATCGGGCGCAAGATGATACTGCTAAATAGGATGCCAAGCCCTTGACTGCGCCGTTATGAAGTTGTACTGCTTTCCGGTTAAGGGCTTCATCAAAACGAAATGCGTGGCGGTGTTGATGTAGAGGTATCAAAAATTGACTGGAGGCTCATAATGGATTCGTGTGTGCAAATATTTATGGCAGTAGCTACCATTATTGCGGCTCTGGCCGCTGCGGTCAGCGCGATAATAGCCGCTAGAGCTTTGAGCTTAAATCGAAGAGCAGCAGAAATGCAGATAAAGGTGCTTGAGCAGGAATGGCGACCATATCTTGCCCTTGAAAACCCAAAAATAGATGTGCATACAAATCCACTGTATTTTCACCCTGTATTACATCTAAGGAATGTTGGGAAATGTATCCTCCGCTACAAAGAGAAGAAGTTTGATATTCGTATAGGTCTGATTTGTAATGAACCTGTTAAGTCTATACATAATTCCTACGATCGTCGCACTTCTGGCGAGATAGGCATTAATAGTGTAATTAAACATATCGGGTCGCTATATGCAAGCCCGGGTTCACCAATAACTTCCAAGAGTATAATCATTGATTTCGAGATTGAATATTACAGACCAGACGAAGATACCCCACAAACAAAATACTATCTAGCCGACATTGTATGCGTTAATTATGATAGCGCCGGCAATGTAAGTGTTCGATATATAGCAACTGAGGATGAGCAATCTGAAGCGGCCAAGTCAAGCGAGTCTTTCGAGATAATTAAGGATTACTTAGCCGAATTAGAAAAAGTTGCCGACACAGGCTTGTCTGAAAATCCCGATACATCGGAATAGCAAATGTGGGCGGCTTGCATTGCAGCGTTGATGGCGATATATCGAAACCGTGCCGTAGATCATCTAAGCGGAAAACAAATACGAACGCTTACCCAACAAAGAAAAATCGGGTAAGCGTTCGCATTTGTTCCATTTGGCGGAAGCGGTGGGATTCGAACCCACGTGCCCGGTTAAAGGCAACTCGATTTCGAGTCGAGCTCGTTATGACCACTTCGATACGCTTCCAAGTATAATTTTTCAATTGTGTGCGGCGCAAAAGCGCCCGCGCACATCAAGTATTATACAACACGCAAAGTTAAATATCAAGAGCGCTTACGCTTTAAGTTTGCATCTTAAATCCCTTTCCGATTATTTCATTGGCTTCCATAGCCATAATAAAAGCCCCGGGATCCACATCCAGAACGATCTTCTTCACCTTATAAACTTGGTTTTTTCTCACGGCGCACAGCAGCACCATTCGTTCCTGATAGGTATAGGCTCCAGCTCCCTCAAGAAAAGTACAGCCCCGGGCGGTTTCTTCCATTATGCGGGCGGCTACCGCTTCGTGGGCCTGCGTGACGATCAGGAGAACCTTTCCCATATCAAGCCCATAAAGGGTGGAGTCAATAATTTTAGTGCGGGCAAAAATGGAAACCATGGCAAAAAGGACAGTTTCAATATTGCGGTATACGATTGCGGCGAACAAAAGCACCAATCCGTCTAATATGAATAGAAGATTACCCACTGGCGCTGTGCGTATCTTCCTTTGGATTAAGTGGGCTGCAATATCCGTGCCGCCGGTGGTTGATCCGCGCATAAAAATAAGAGCGGCCCCAAAGCCCCCAAGAACGCCGCCGTACAAAGCCGCCAGTATGGGGTCGCCTTCGTATCTCAAGTTAAAAAGCGATACGATTTCCAGCATTACGGTTATGATAAGCACCGATTTGACGGTTTTGGCAAAGTAGCGCTTCCCAAGGACGAACCAGGCCAAAATCAACAGCGGAAGGTTAAGCGACAGCACCATCAGGGAAATAGGCATATCGGTCAAATAGTTGAGAACAATGGCAATGCCGGATACTCCCCCCGGCGCGATATGGTTGGGGGCGCTGAACATTTGGGTGCCCAAAGCGCCCAAAAAACCGCCGGCAATGTCAAAGATCAGATCGGTGGAAAATGTTTTTGCTGAAGTTTTAGTCCTGAGAGTTACCTCCATCTTGTTGTTTCTCCTCTGCGCGGGCGATTTGCGCGTCTATTATTTCAAACATCCATTCCAGCCGCTCCTGTTCACCGCTCAGGTAAAGATACCCAATCAGCGCTTCGATGGCCGTAGCTTTGTGATACTCCTGTGGCGTGCAGCTTTTGGGCATTCGGGAAAGGCTGACGTTCCGACCTCTTTTTAGTATCCGCAGTTCCTGCTCGGAACACGCGGCAATCACCGCATCATATGCGAGAGCTTGGGCAGTTGCCCTTACCCGTAGCACCGACATCCGGTGCAGCTTACCGGCGGGCATTCCGCCTCTGTTAACCAGCCTTTCCCGCACCATCAGTTCAAATACGCTATCCCCTACAAAAGCGAGAGATACCGGGCTCAACCCTGATGGATTCTCATGCCGCTTTGACATATTGCCTCCATTATGATCTTTTAATTAAACATCTGCGGGAATTGCATTATTATTCCGGAAGAAAACGCATCAGCCATCGCCATCGCTTCTTCCTCAACCGCGTCGAATGCTTTTATGTCGGCGGGGAAGTTGCCAGCCAGCCGCGTTGCAACCTCCTGCGTGGTCAGTTCAAGATGCCGGTAAAGCATTTTCCGCAAATCTTGCTCATTCCAATATGGATTAATGCTGCTGAAAGCTTTCGCCATTTTATCGGCGTTTATGTACCATTGACTGTTTAGCGTTTCTGCCTGAGCGTTTTGCCCATCGCGCAGGGCGGTGATGAGCTGGCTGCCTATTTGCAGATGTTCGGTCAGCAGCCCTGCGATAGCTTTAGCTATTTCAGGGGAATAATAATGCGCAAAAATTCCCGCTATATCGCCGGGGTTTTGCATAAGACGCGCGGTAACGGCATCCAGATCGTCCAGCCTCTGTGCGATACTGATAAGCAGCATACGCGTCCAGTAGACGTGCTGGCTCCATTTAAGGCGCATATCGTTTATCAGGCTTATTTGCTTTGACGGATCCGGATGGGCGGGCATATTTGGCTGGAAATTTCCGCCCTGACAAATAATTAGTTTGCTTCCGATTTGAAGATTATACGGGTCGGCGTTGGCATTCAGGGAAAGGATATTGGGAACGGTTGTTTGATAATGTCTTGCAAGTTGATACAGGTTGTCACCCCGCCGGATGACATGCGTAACATGTTGCTGGCAATACATAACATTTCACTCCTAATTTTTGCTGTGTTTTCGAGCTGTAAGGACGCTCAAAGACGGTATTTATTATACAGTGTATGTTTTGTATTGCGATTTGGTTTACGGTTTTTCCATCTTACTTTGTTTACTTTAAAACCATTATATCATAAGCGCAGGTCATTATGGTATAAGTCCCTATTGCTTTTCGGATAAAATTGACCTATAATCAAAATGCTTACCGAATAAAAATACATCCGGAGTTGCAAGTAATGGAATTTACTATCGAAGACCGAATTCCCACCGCCGCCCAGTGGATGTCCCTGCGCCAAAGCGTCGGATGGGCAACATTCCCTCTTGAGGCCGGGGCGCGCAGCCTTGAGCTTACTCCTTACTGCGTCTGCGCTTTTAAAGATGACGAGCTAATCGGTATGGGCCGCGTCCTTGGAGACTGCGTTATCACTTTTTATGTCGGCAACATCATGGTTCGCCCCGAATATCAGGGAGAAGGCATTGGCTTAAAAATCATGGAACGCATTATGGCTTACGTTGAAAAACATGCTATCCCCGGAGCTATTGCCAGCTTGCTTTCCATTAAGGACACCGAAAATTTCTACGAGCAGTTTGGTTTTGGCCGCCGTCCGGACGAGAACCACGGCAGCGGCATGTCAAGGCGCTTTTAGCCAGTTTACAGTTGACAATTGACAGTTAAAAAACGCCAAAACCCGCCAACGCTCTTTAGCATTGGCGGGTTTTGGCGTTTTTCGCTGCCTTTAAAACCCTCACATATATAGTAGTTAGAAAATAGAAAATAGAAAATAGGAATTAGTAGAACGATTGAAGAACATCTCTCCACATAAGAGGAAAATATCATGGATACAATTCAAACAAATATTGCCCAAAACCGCCAAGCCTTTGAGCAGGCATTTAATTTCCCTGCCAACAAAGACGTTGTGTTCAGAAACTTCCGCTTTTCAGGGAAAGAGGCCTTCGTCGTCTTCATTGACGGCATGGCCAGCAGCGATAAAATCGCCGATTTTATCCTGCGCCCGCTGCTAAATATGAGCAACGTCGGCTATAATCTGGAAAACATTCTGCAAGTCGGCACCACCCAAGCCCAGACTGATTTTAACGCGGCTGTGACCGGCGTCCTGCAAGGGGACAGCGTGGTTTGCGTAGACGGGGAAGCCGCCTGCTATATCTGCGATACCAAAGGCTTTGATAAGCGCGGCGTCGAACGTCCCCAGGTTGAAAACTCAATCGTTGGCTCACAGGAGGCGTTCAACGAAAATCTGCGCACCAACACCACTCTGCTCCGCAGGATCATAAAGCACCAGGGCCTCACCACCGAAATGATAAAAATTGGCCGTATAAATAATTTAATCTGCGGCGTAATGTATTTAAACGGCATTGTGGATATGACGCTCGTCGAGGAAGTTAAAAGGCGATTGGGCGGGCTTGACACCGATTTTGTACAAAGCGGGGGAATGGTCGAGCAGTTCATCGAGGATCAGGGCTCCTGCCTCTTTCAGACGCTTGTTACCACCGAGCGCCCGGATAACGCCGCCGCGCTTCTTATGCAGGGCAGGGTAGTCATCATCGTAGACGGAAGCCCGCGGGTGATAATCGCCCCGGTAACGATGGCTTCCATTTTAAAAACCAGCGAGGAAAGCGCGCTGCGCGCTCCGTATGCGTCAACTGTGCGATTAATTCGCATCTTTGCGGTTTTTACCGCTTTGTTTCTGCCTGCCATTTATCTGGCCGCAACAACCTTTCATCCCGAAATGATCCCCGCCGGGCTGCTTGTTTCCATCGCGAAATCCCGGATCAATATTCCTTACCCCGCCATGCTGGAACTGCTGATTCTGGAAATCGCCTTTGAGATGATCCGCGAAGCAGGGGAGCGCATTCCGGGGCCGTTGGGCAGCACCATCGGTATAGTCGGCGGCCTTATATTGGGCGAAGCCGCTGTGTCGGCCGGACTCGTCAGCCGGATCTGTGTGGTTGTTATCGCGTTTACCGCGCTTGGCAACTTCGCCATACCTCAATACCAAAGCTCTTTCGCTGTACGGCTGCTGCGTGTTATCTTCCTGGTCAGCGCGGGAATTTTCGGTTTTCTCGGCATTGGCGTGGCATTTGTTTTGCTGGTCGGCTATCTAAACTCCTTAACTTCTCTCGGCAAAGATTTCGTAAACCCGGTGTTTTCGGGAAGCGCCCCCATGTTCCCAAGGCGCGCGGTCTGGAACTACGAAAACCGCCCTTCGGAGCTGAGTACCCAACGCCCGGAATATCAGCCCAATATCTCGAGAAAATGGAAGAAGGGCTAACATGGATCAAATGAAGCTGCGCCCTTATGACGGTTTGGCAATCGCCGGATTTTTTATGCTGCAAGGGTTGCTCTTTACAGGCCCAGCCATAATGACCGGCCAAAGCGCCAACGCTGCGTGGATGTCTGTTTTAGGCGCGCATTTTGCGATGTTGTGCGTGTTTTTGATGGTTTCGTGGCTGATGAGTAAGTATGGCGGAAAAGACCTCATTTTGGTTGCCCGTGCTGTTATCGGCAGGCCGGTTGGAATACTTTACGGCGTTTTGCTCACCGCTTATTTTTGTTTTTCCACCGGCCTTTTACTTCGCGAAGGCGCCGAAATCTTTACCGCTTACGGCCTTAATCTCACCCCTGTTTATATTGTTGTCGGGCTGGTTTTGATTTCTGCCGTTGTTATGAATTTTTTCGGCGGAAAAGCTGTCCTAAAGAGCGTAGGATTCTTTTTTATAATTGTTTTGCTGGGCATTATTTTTATAATGACGTTGGGGCTAAACCGCTATAACCCGGATTATATCTTCCCCGTTCTCGGCTATGGGTGGGAAAGCATAGCGCGCGGCGCTGTTATTTCGGCTTCCATGATCGAGGGCGTGATCGTTATTGCTTTGTTTGCACCCGATTTTGACAACGTAAAAAAGATGGGAAAAGCCGGCGTCTTTGCGATTTTAATTTCCGGGGCCGTGTCGGCTCTGTTTTATTTGTGCCTGGTCATGATGTTTACAGCGCCAGTTTCCTCCGACATGGTCAGCGGCTTTATGGAAATGGGGAAGTCGATTTACTACAACCGCTTCTTTTATCGGTTTGAGTCGGCGATGCTGTTCTTTCTTGTTTTTTCGTCTGTGTTAATGGCGTCCCTTGGCCTGTTTATCGCGCGCAAAAGCGCGGCGATTTCCTTTGGGGCGCGATCCCACAAAACGCTTGCCGTCATTTGCGCGATTATAATTTTTGTCATCGCGCTTATCCCACAAAGCCTGTTCGATCTGACCGGGCGTTACCTTGATTTTACCCGGCGGTACGGCGTATTCTTTATGGCCGGATTTCCCTTGAGCCTGTTCGTAATCAGCGGCGTTAAGAGGTTGTTTAAAAAATGAAAAGTAAATTGCTTGTATGTATGTTGTGCCTTATCTTTTGCTGCGGATGTTGGGATAAACATGAGCTGGAAGATCACACCTTTGTTATTATGCTTGGGCTGGATAAAACCCCGGATGGAAATGTGCAAGTAACAGCGGCTTTTCCCGTTACCCAAACCGAAAGCGGCGGCGCACAGGACAGCGGCCAGTTTTCGGTGATATCCGCGCAGGCCCCCACGGTATCGCAGGCAAAGAGCTTGTTCGGCATAAAACTGGCTGGCCCGCTTTCTTTTTTCTCCACGAAAACGCTGGTGATATCAGAGGATCTCGCCCGGGATGACATGCTGCGGCATTTATTCTCGTCGGGGCTATATGAGCAGTTGAGAAACAATACAAATGTGATGATTTCCAAATCCGGCGCTGCGGAGTTTATTTCGGCAAGAATTGAAAATCCCGCCATCGATCCCTTACGGCAGGAAGATCTTCTGCTGGAACAGGCCAACGAAAGCGCAAATTACAGACCTATGCAACTGCTTGACTTTATGGCCGGACTGCGGTCAAACAACATGGACGCGGCCGCTATGTATGGCGGCGTGTTGCCAAAGGATAAGGAGGGGCAAAGCGGCAGCCAAGAGAGCGCAGGCGAAGAAAAAAATCAGGATAAGTCAGGCAATAACGCTACAGAAATAACGCAGCCCGTAAAAATAGGCTACCTGCCCGGACAAGCCCCCATCGCTTCTGAAAACACAACGCAGATAAGCGGGCTTGCGGTGTTTAGGGGCGACCGGATGGTTGGCGCACTTGATTCTTTTGAAACGCAGACACTTAACATGATGCTGAACAGCCAGACACGAAAAATTCTCGCGTTGCCCGATCCGTTCTCTCCTGATGACGTTATTGTCGTTTCGATTTTTCCCACTAAAAAAAGCAGGATACGCGCTAGCATCGTTAAGATACTCCACACTTTGATATAAACGTATTTTTGCGATGCACCCTTGAGCATATCCGCAAAGACGCCGGTTACGATCAGAATCTTCTCGCGGAATATATCAAACAAGCCTGCGCCCAAAACATGCAAAGCCTCATTGAAAAACTGCAAAAAGAATTTGGCGCTGATCTCTTAGGCTTAGGCAACAGGCTCGCGCGCAACTTTTTCACCATACAGCAGTGGGACGCCTTTAATTGGCGGGAGCGTTACCCGGACGCCCAAATCAATATTAATGTCAGTTTGGATATGGAGCGCACCGGAATTTAGCTTACGCGAATAACAAACCCCGTCGGCCGCGCTTGTAAAAGCGCGGCCGACGGGGTTATGCTTTTTGTTAATTTAACTTGGACGTTACAAGCTCCCGCCAAAGTCTTTGGCAAATTTATCTGCCAGCGCCTGCGGCCAATCTCCGATTGCATCCAGCTTGCCGATAAAGAATCTCAGCACTTTTGGTTCGTCGGTAAACTTTAGCCCGCCGATCATATGCCGATTTTCAAACAGCCAGGCGACGCGGTCGGCAACGAACTGAATTTGCGATAGTGTAAATACGCGCCTTGGAATCGCTAGGCGTACCAGCTCCATTTCAGCGAGGCGTTCGCTGCCGTCAGGATTGCGCTGTTCGCTGAGCGTGCCGCGCTCCATGCCGCGCACACCGCTTGCGATGTAAAGCGCCGCGGCCAGCGCGCCTGCAGGGTATTGTTCCTGCGGTATGTGAGCGCAAAACGCGCCCGCGTGAACATGGCAACCCAAGCCGCCGGGAGGCGTAACAATAGGAACCCCTCTTGACTGTAGTTCGTTGGCTAAAGCTCCAACAAAAATTGGCGTCTGGCTGATTACGTCCATATCCAGCGCCTCGATCAGGCCAACCGCAGTGGCCTCCATATCGCGGGTGGACATTCCGCCGTAAGTCAGGAAGCCCTCAAAAAGTGGCACAAGTTCGCGCATTTTTGAGTACAGCACATCGTCGGAAGTAATGATTCCACCCCCGCGTGAGGAACCCAGCTTGCGTGCGGAGAAGTATATAATATCCGTGAGGCTGCCGATTTCGCGCGTTATTTCTTTGATATCGGTGTTCGCGAATTCTTTTTCGCGGATTTTTATGAAGTATAAATTGTCCGACATAAGGCTTGCGTCGTATACCAGTTTTATGCCCTCGGCGCGGCAGATGCGGGACACTTCGCGAAGGTTTTGCATGGATACCGGCTGTCCGCCGACAAGGTTTGTCCCTGCCTCAACGCGGACAAAGCAGATATTATCCTTGCCGATCCTTTTTATAGCCGCGGTGAGCTTGTCAATATCAATATTGCCTTTGAAAGGCGCTGTGCTGTTGACTTTCAGCCCTTCGTCAACGATAATTTCCTCGACAATGCCTCCTATAAGCGTAATATGCGCCTTTGTGGTTGTAAAGTGGTAGTTCATGATCGCTACCGCACCCGGCTTAACCATTGTCCGCGCAATGATGTGTTCGCAGGCGCGCCCCTGATGCGCGGGCACAAAATGCTTCATCCCGAACACATCCTGCAAGACCGCTTCCAGCCTGTAAAATGTTTCAGAGCCGGCGTAGCTTTCATCCGCCTGCATCATAGCGGCGAACTGCTTGTCGCTCATTGCGTTTGTGCCGCTGTCTGTGAGCATGTCGAGAAATACGTCGCGGTTTTTGAGCATGAATGTGTTAAATCCCGCCTCGCGCATCTTCTGGAGACGCTCATCCACAGGCAACAGAGTTAATTGTTGCACTATGCGGGTTTTGTGCATTTCAAGCGGGATGCTTTCTCCTGAACGGAGTTTTACGTTTGACATGGCGATTCTCCTTGTTGTTTAAATTTTTCTCTTACTCATGAAAAACAAAATCCCGCCCATGAGCAAGTAAAGACTTGCCCAAGGACGAGAGAAATCTCCCGCGGTACCACCTTGGTTGCAGCTTTGATAAGGCAAAGCTGCCGCTTCATACGGAATCCAACAATTCCTACCCCTTTAACGGAGGGCTGCCGGACGTTCCTACCAAGCGAAATTTCGCCGTTGAGAACATCAGCTCCGGAGTGTATATTGTATATCCGTCAGCACCTGCTTGCACCAACCGCAGTATCTCTGAGCGTCCAACCGGACTTGCTGATCCTGAATATTTTTCTCTCCATCATAGCTTTACAAGTATTGTATCAAAAATTTCCGGGGTTGTCAATGCGGCTTGGGTACCAGACGTAAAAATAATTCAAGCTCGTGTAGGGCGAGATTAGCCAAACCGGCATAAGCGGCTCGACCGTAATTGGGGTTGGTTCGTATTCCGGCAGAGCGGCCGGTTCGGGCTCAGGCGGGGTGGCCCGGCTGTAGGGTAGCGCAGGCAATGCCAACACAACAGATGCTATACCTACTTTTTTCACTGTTACCCATCTACCTTCCTGTAAGCTGGTTGTACAGGTCAACAAACGGCTGCGGCGACGAGCTGCCGACAAAAGTGTGCGGCCCGTGCCCCATGATGTACACCGGCCCAAACATTTCTATGCTAAGCGCCCAAAACCAACTGAAATCTTCAGTAAACGTGAAACTAACAAAGACTGATTGGTCGCTGAGTTCCGGCTGAACATATCCGCTGCTGACCTCTCCGGTTTCGATGTTAATGCTTGACCAGATGTATGGTTGTCTGACCTCCAGGCGGGACAAAATATCCCAAGCAGTTTGCATAATGGCCGGGTCGGTTATCACGATTGTTTCGCCGCCGGGCGATATGCCAATCTGAACATCGACGAGAATTTGCCTTTCGGGGCTGAAACCGTTTAGTTCAAACGCCTGCGTTATGGGGAATCTGTCATGCTGTGGCATGATATACGGGTTTTCGACCGCAATTGGCGGCTCTGGCTCGCCCGGTACAGGTTCGACAAACCTGAAAGTTGGCTGATGGTACTGTTCGGGTGCGTCTTGTTCAGTATCGTTCTGCTCGTGGTAGCCTTGGCCGTGGTAATATTGCTCAGAATCATCTTGTTCAGAGTCGCCCTGCTTAGGGCCATCCTGCTTAGGCGCATCTTCTTCGGGGGCGCCTTGCCCATATTCGTTGTCTTCGAAATAGCATTGCTCGGATTTATCATACTCGGGGTTGTCGCAGCTCTCACGGTCGTAGTCACCATCGTAGAGAGCGGCTGCCGCCGCGACGCTTTGCAGCCCAAAGTTGCCGGGGAGATATGCTCCCAGCACGGCCCAGCCTGTAAGCATTATGCCGAAGGTAAGCGCCGTCGCTATCATCGCCCTGCCTTTAGTCGCTTTATCATATGTTTTCATAGATTCCAGTCTCTCTTTCATTCGCGATGCGCTCTCGCTCAAAGTCAGTGCCGCGATTCCCTCGTGGTACTGACCGGGGGTTCTCAGCGACTCCAGAAGGGTGTCGCCGTATTGCACTCGTTCCTCTTTACCCAGCGTACGGATTACCACTTCATCACAGCTCAGTTCACAAGCGCGGTTTGCCTCCCGCACCATCCAGTGGACGAGTGGATTAAACCAATGCAGGCAAAGCGCGATCTGCAACAGCCACTTGTAGAAGATGTCTCCACGCTTGTAGTGGGCGAGCTCATGTAAGCAGATATGCCTAAACTCGGTTTCGCTCTCCGGCATCGCCGGTAACACGATACTTGACCGCCAAAATCCCATCAAAATCGGCGAGGATACAAGATTGTTTATATATAATTCGATTGGTTGCTTTACGCCCGCCTGTTCGCAAATACCACCAAACAGATTCAGCAGGGCCGGGTCTGACGCCTCGGTTTTACCGGCTCTGACATACTTTGCAAAACTCTGATATAGCGTGATTTTGCGGACAAACAGGATAAGTGCAACAGACAACCATACAGCCAAAAGAATATGCGGCAAAGGGTTTAGCCCACTTGCAGGTGACGTTTGCTCCGGGGGTGCGCCTAACGCTGCCGGTGGAGCCGCAAACGGTAAACCCTCATGCAATGCCGTCTCTCTTATTTCGCTTTCCCGCACTGCCGACTCGTAGATATAGCTTGTGGCAAGAGGGGCGTAGGCCGCCTGCCTAAACACAGTGCCGATAACGCCGGCCTCCGGGGCAAATGGAATCAGTAGTCGCAGCACAACCACCAGCCAGATATAATACTGCCAGCGCTTGCTCAACCGCTTGCCGAGCAGGCGGTTACAAACTGCTATGACGATAATTAGCAGTGCGCCAGACAAAGAAAGGGATAACGCAATCTTGAAAATCTCACTCATCTTTCGGCGTCTCCTTCCACAGCTTACGCAGTTCTTCCTGCTCCTGCGCCGACACAAGCCCCCCCGCGATTAAGGTGCTGACCAACTCTATAACATTACCGTCGTAGACTTTATCCACGAACATCCTCGTCTGTGCCGCGTAATATTCTTGCTCTGAAATGACTGCTTTGTACTCGTTGCGGCGTCCGATTTTATTAGTTGACAAGAAACCCTTATCCACCAACCGGGACAAAAATGTAAGCACGGTGTTGTATTTCCACTCCAGTTTTTTTTGCCCCACCGTGTCTATAATTTCGGCAAATAGGGCTGTGCCGCCTTTTTCCCAAATCAGTTGCATTAGGACAAGCTCGGAATCAGAAACTTGCGTGCTGGCAGCCATATTAAACATCCTCATTAACTACATGATGTAGACATAAATCAACATTAACATGTTGTAGCTATAGTGTCAATAGGTTTTTTGAATTTTAGTTTTATATTGGCGTCAAAGACCTATTTGGGGGCGTCTTTCCAAGAGCTTTGAAAAGGCGATAGCGTTGGCCCGTATCGAATCCCATGATAACTGTATCTGTTGCACCACACCCCGGCATTTTGTCCATGTTACAATTATAGCGAAGGGTCTTGAAGATTCTTCGTTTACGGTTCAGAATGACAAATGAACAATAAACTCTGGCGCATCTCATTACATTCGCCTGCGTATACATATACAAAACAGGCGGGGGAATGGCATGGCTGAAGGAATTGTTTTGGCGCTTATTATCGGCGTGGTGTTTGTCAACGGCTGGACAGACGCGCCAAACGCTATTGCCTGCGCTGTGTCCACTGGAGCCATAAAATATCGTTCCGCCGCCTGGATGGCAGGCATATGCAACTTGTTCGGATTACTCATAAGCTGCCTGACAGGGGCATTGGTAACTGAAACCATATTTAACCTTGTGAGTTTTGATTCCGGTCCGGATAACGCGCTCATTGCCCTTGGAGCCGCCATGGCGTCAATTGTGCTGTTCGCGGTGGGCGCATGGAGGTTTGGCATTCCTACCAGCGAAAGTCACGCGCTTATCTCCGCGCTGACAGGAGCCGCCATTGCTTTGGGCGGAGGGGGAGTCATCAACCTGCCCGCATGGGGGAAGGTAATCGCCGGGCTTGTGATTTCGCTGGCTTTGGGATACGGCCACGGTTGGGTGCTTGCCAAACTTTTGGGAAAAGGCTTGTCCGGCCTGCGTGCGCGGTCGCTGGATAAGCTTCAAGTCTTAGCGGCCGGGAGTATGGCTTTTATGCATGGCGCTCAAGACGGCCAAAAGTTCGTGGCCATTTTTATTTTAGCCGAACTTTTTGTCAAAGGCCGCCACTTAACAGCGCCGATTTCACTTGCCGATCATTTTCCGGTGGTGTTTCTTTGCGCGTTTACAATGGCGCTTGGCACCTCGGCAGGGGGAGGCAGAATTGTGAACTTGGTGGGATATCGAATGGTGCGCCTGAAAAAACCGGAAGGTGTATGCGCCGATTTGGGAGTAGCTATATGTCTGCTGATCGCTAATATGTGGGGAATCCCCATGAGTACTACCCACACCAAAACCACAGCGATGATGGGCGCCGCAGCCGCAACAGGCACGGATCGGGTAAATACTTCGGTGGCAAAAGTAATCGTCCTTGCCTGGGCGATTACTTTCCCTGTATGCGGCGTAATGGGCTGGGTTATCACGCGCTTGTTGCTGATGCTATAAAGAGTACCCCGCCGGATAAAGTTTACTTTCTCCGGCGGGGCTGTTTTGATGTGGCAGCGTGTTTCGCGTCCTGCTAAAGAATAATACAGACCAGACCGCTGCAACCTTCATTGATGATTCGCTCAATGGTTTCCTGTAGTTTGATGCGGGCGTCAGATGGCATACGATAAAGCTTATTGCGTAGCCCTTCATTGACAAGCTGGTGAAGGGAGGTTCCGAAGATATTGGAGTTCCAAATTTTCTCCGGGTTTTCGGTGAAGTCGTTGAGCAAGAACATTACCAGTTCTTCGCTTTGCTTTTCGCTGCCCACAATCGGGGAAATTTCGGTAGTAATATCCGCGCGCATCATATGTATGGAGGGCGCGCTTGCGCGAAGCTTGACGCCGTACTTGCCGCCTTGGCTTACGATTTGCGGTTCTTCCAGCGTTAGCTCCTCCAGCCCGGGCATTACGATGCCGTAGCCGGTAGCGGAAACTTCCTCCAGAGCGCTGCGGATCTTGTCGTAGGCTTTTTTGATCCGCGCAAGCTCGATCATGGTGGGCATCAGCCCGGATTCGCCGTCGATCTCAATGCCGGTAGCCTCGCCCAAAATAGTATAAAAGAGGCTGATATGAACTGAGACGCTCATTTTAACGCTACCTCTGCCCAAGTCGATGTCCTCTACCTTGTGCGCGTCGATGTGCGCGCAATCAATGAGGGCGGCGAAAGCCGGCTGCACATCGCGCACATGGGCTATCATCCTGGCGGCGGATTGGATGTGACCATAAACGCTGGATTTGAGCCAGTGGTTTTTCTCCAGAGCGCTGATCCAGCCCGGGATATCCACGCATACTTCCTTGACTGGGAATTGATAGAGAACGCTTCTAAGCACTTCTTTGATGTCGTCTTCCCTTAAATCAAGGCAACTGGTTGCCACAACCGGCACGCCGTGTTTTTCTTCAAGTGAAGCCCGCAATTCTTTGGCTGCCGGGGTATTTGGATTAACGCAGTTGAGCAGCACGGCGAAAGGTTTATGGATTTCCTTTAGTTCCGAGATGACGCGCTGCTCAGCTTCTTCATACTCTGAGCGCGGGATATCGGAGATAGAGCCGTCGGTGGTTATGACAAGGCCGATCGAGCTGTGGTCGGCGATAACTTTTCTTGTGCCGATTTCGGCTGCCATGTTGAAAGGGATAGCCTCCTCAAACCAAGGAGTACTCACCATTCTGGGCTGTTCGTTTTCGATATACCCAAGGGAGCTTGGCACAATATAGCCGACGCAATCGATCATCCGCACGTTCATGCTGGCATTTTCGGCTAATTTGATATGGATGGCTTCTTCGGGAATAAATTTGGGTTCTGTTGTCATAATCGTTTTGCCGCCGGAAGACTGAGGCAGTTCATCCACCGCGCGATCCCGTACAAAATCATTGTCGATATTGGGGATAACGAGAGTTTCCATAAATTTTTTAATAAAGGTGGATTTCCCCGAGCGCACCGGCCCGACCACGCCTATGTAGATATTGCCTTCTGTGCGCTTTGAAATATCCGCATATATATTGCGCTTTTCCATGAGCGAAAACTCCTTTCACACCTAATAGAATTAAACGATGGGGATGAGCAGCATACGTTTTTCATCAAGCTCGTCGCTTTCGATATTATTTTCTTCCCATACAGCGCCCAAGGCGGTGTTATAACTTTTGGCGATGTTCCAAACGCTCTCGCCCGCATCGGCATAGTAGATGTAAAGCTTGTTTTGCTCTTTGACCTTTAACTTTTCTTCATCCACCGAAACGTCGGAAATGGCCTCGCTTTTTACAAAGCGGTAAACGCAGCCCTTTACCATAACCTCGCAGCGCATGTCAATTTTTTCCCTTCCCATCAGGGAATAGCTGTAGGAAATAATATAACAGGTGGGTTCAAACTGCAATTCGCCGTCCTCATCGCTCAGAGGGAAGGTATGGCTTAATTCAACGGGATGCTCGAAGTAGAAGCACTCCTTGTTTTCCATATGGGCAAATAGGCAGATATTAAGCTTCAAGTCAAGCGTAAGAGAACCGGATTCCTGCCGCCAGGTCACGGATTCTATATCGCTCCATGCGTCCAGCAGACGCTCGACGCCCTCAGGCAGATCCAGAGTAACTTTGTGGGATATTATCTCGTTTACGATGTCTATAAGCCGGATAAAGCTTACGGGAACTCGCTTGCAGGCTGTTTCATATTTTGTGGAGTAGCAATCTTCGGCCACCGGGATTTCGCTGTGTTTGTGAACGGTCACGCTGACCCCCAAGCCGGCGTCCAAGCTAAAGGTGCGGGTTTCTCCGTCATCTCCGGCCTTGGGTTTCAGGTCGCACCTTATCACAAACATTTCCACATCGCAAAGGCAGTCCTCGCCGACGTATTCACTGTCAACGATTTGAGAGAGCGGCAGGGTGTATTCCATTACCTCCATGCCCTCCTCGTCCTCCAAAGGCTGGTACAGGATATGGAGAACAAGATCGCCCTTTACAATCACCTTGCCGGAAACGATCTTGTGTTCATGGTTGCGAACCCGGCAATCGCTGCGGATAATCGAACCGATCTGCCCTTTGCCGTAGCCCAATTCCAGTTCCTCCTCAACGGAGAAGGCGCTTTTGCTTTGCCCCAGAATATTGGTAGCCTTTACCATTTCCCGCTTGAGCTGAATCCCCGCGCCGCTGGCGTCCGAAATAAACCGCTGCTCTTTTTGGTCGATTACTTTTACGCTAAAGGAAATCGCCCCCCGCACATCAATCCTGCGCTGGTTGACCGCCCGGCAGTTGACATAATCAACGCTGGGGGTAACGCTGACCACAGGCTTTTCGGGGGAACCGCGAAGTTCCACTTGTTTTGCGAAAGGGATTTTGTACTCGGCGTGGCGGATTTGGTTTTGCTCGGATGCGTAGTAAACGTGTATGAGCGCCATTCCCTCAATTGTTAGGCGGTTTCCGCTGACGGCGCTGGAATCCACATGCGTGACCGCCGTGCATTTCAGTACCTTCACAATATCGGGGCAGTAATCGGGCAACAGAGCGTCGCATTCGATGGGCTGTTCCACGCTGGCCTGGAAAACGGTTTCGTTTATGGTAATGGTTTGCCGCTGCAGATTAAGTTCCATAGGGATACCCTCTCCTCTATCGTAATCTACAACAAATATATGTATCCCGGCGCAATGTTAGTCCTCTTACTTTTCTTTTTGCGAAACTTCAACCACCCCGACCTCCGCGCCACCCCTCCAAGGAGGGGAATGACCATCCCGTCTTGTCATTCTGAGCGCAGCGAAGAATCTTTAAGACCCTTCGCTGCGCTCAGGGTGACAAGCGAAGGGTTCAGTATGACGAAAATTCCCCTCCCTTTGCGAAACTTCAACCACCCCGACGCTCCGCGCCACCCCTCCAAGGAGGGGAATGCTCACCCCGCCTGTCATTCTGAGCGCAGCGAAGAATCTTTAAGACACTTCGCTACGCTCAAGGTGACAAGCGAAGGATTTCAGGATGACAAAAATTCCCCTGCCTTTGCAAAACGTCAACTACCCCGGCGCTCCGCGCCACCCCTCCAAGGAGGGGAATGACCATCCCGTCTTGTCATTCTGAGCGCAGCTAAGAATCTTTAAGACACTTCGCTGCGCTCAGGGTGACAAGCGAAGGGTTCAGTATGACGAAAATTCCCCTCCTTGGAGGGGTGGCAAGCGCAGCTTGACGGGGTGGTTGAACAAGAAGCCCATTCTGCTAACGATAAAAAAACAAACCGGGCGCGGTGTGCGCCCGGTTAACTATTCCAGCCATAAGTCTTCATCGGTAAGAGTGATCTCACCGTGCTTTTCTTCGTACGCGGCGATCTCTTTCTTGATCAGGTAATCTATCATGTTCGTCATTGATCGTGACTCTGCTTCGGCAATTTTTTTGATCTTGGCATGGGCTCTAACGCCTAAACGCAAAGTAAATTGAGTTTTAACAACCATAATAACACACACCTTCCATAATGGAGGATAGCACTTTAATGCATATCAATATAGTGTACGCCAACTAGATTGACACCAAATTATTTTCGTGCTATCTTGAGTATTGAGGTGATATTATGGAACTATACGAATCAGCCCAGACCAAAATCCAAAAAGAACGCCTAGAGGCCGCAGTTACAGAGCTGGTCGAAACAAAAGTATACTGCTATGGCGCCCTCGAAAAAATGAAGGCCATCGTCAAAGACGACAGCCTTAGTGAAGATGAACGATTTACAAAAATAACAGAAATTATCAGATCTCTTGAAAAGTTTGGCATATACGTAAAGCAATAGGTATGATTTCGGGTAAAGCTAACCCATCCTTAGCGCCTGATTGCGCCAGAGCAGCCACAACAGCGGATCAAGCACCCGGTGGGGGCTGACGCGGTCAACGTCGTTTTCGCTTCCCGGCGCGGAGCCTAAGGCGCTCAGCCCAAAAAAGCAGTAGTTGCTGAACTGACTTTGGACATGCCTTACCAGCTCTCCGCCGCCCCAACTTTCCAGTAAAGCCATTATTTCAAGGTTGCAACTGGAGATATCCGCGGCGTTGAGCATCGGCCTGCGCAAATGTCTTGACTGATCCTTAATAAAGCTGGCCGGTTCCAAATGCGGATAAAGGATATCCAGCTTGGTCAGGCAAACAGCGATGGGGATGTTTATTTTCTTGTCGGCGTCCTCCATCGAAAGCCCGCTGCGAATAAGATGAACGGTGCGCAGCAGCATCGCCTGAGCGTCTGTGTCAAGCACGGACGCTTTCTGCGCTTTTCGGGCTTGCTTTATAAGCGGAAACTGACTGGGATCAATAAGGAACAAAATTCCCTTTGAGTGATACAGGCTTCGGTGATGGACGCCCATTTCCTGCCTGCTTTCCAGATTTCCGCCGCAGCTGTCATAAAAGGCAAGCCCCACGGTCTTTCCCGCGTCATTGCTCTGACCGGGAAAGAGAAGGGTATAGGTAAGCGGGTTTAAGTCCTCCTGTTCGGTGCTGGGTACGCAAATTCCCCGTTCATACAGAGGGCGGCGGTATTCCCGTTCATAGTGAGCCGTGGTTCTGTCGCCGCCGGTAGGGTAAAGGGTGCAGCCGTACACTTTGCACATTACCCCGCGCAACTGGTCTATGAGCACGGACAGGAAATTGCTTTTGCCGCAGCCTGAAGCTCCCACCAGAGAGAGAGGCAAAAATTCCTGCCGAATGTCTTCGTCGTCCAGCTCAAAGCCGCAATCAGTACAAACATACAGGCTCATGACTTCGCCGCATTCGTAGCAGCAAGGCGCCTCTTGCGGCTTTTTTTGTTCTTCGCCGGTAGCCTGCGCCGCCTCTGTCTCCACAAGTATGCCGAATTTGGCGCACACCGGCGCTTTACAGGCAAACCGGTAGTTTTCCAGCGGGCCCAAGCATTTTGGGCAGCTTTTCATCAAAACACTTCCTAATCAGGTGATTTTCAATTCTGTTCCGGGCAGCAGCCGGAATTTTTTATACAGCCGCTCATCGTTCAGGAACATCCGCAAATGAGTTCCCGGAGGCAGCAAGTCGATTTGATATTGGAACTCAACTTCGCCGTTGACTTTTGTCAATTGATTTAGCAGGACGATCACTTCGCCGTCCTTGCGGTTTAAGGGAAGGAATCCGTTTTTGCACACCAGCTCGGCCCCTGGCATTATGAAAGGCGCGGGCCCGCTCAGAGTCAGGGAAAGTTCGGCCTGTTTTTTGAACGGCTTCTTTCTATAGCTCAAGCGGTAAAAGATTTCCTGCCGGGGCTGATGCTCGAAAAGCAGCTTTGCGCCTTCCGAAACTCCATGTTCTTCCTCCGTGGCGGGATACAGCGCGAAAACTTTGAAGTAATACGTGCCGGGTGCGATGCCGCGCAGGATTACTCCGGCGTCGTATTCGTATTGTTCGCGGGTGACTTTAATCAGATTAACGCCAAGCTCATCCACGTGGGAT
>Ga0123355_10002426_pt1 | contig 26350 bp, 26 predicted proteins | sample TergutEmb28metaG_3_FD_89872 | JGI IMG/M metagenome (GOLD analysis project Ga0123355, IMG submission 89872) | Embiratermes neotenicus P1 segment gut microbial communities from Petit-Saut dam, French Guiana - Emb289 P1 | ecosystem: Host-associated > Arthropoda: Insects > Digestive system > Gut ...
AGGCGTAGTATAGATTTTGATAAAATGGCAGTTCAGCCCGGTGATATGCCTGTCGTGCCATTTTCTTTTGAAACAAATCCCGAAAGCGTACAAATTCCACAGGTGGACTGCTACCTAACTTACACCAATGCAGATACTCATGCAGTTATTGCAGAAAATCTGCATCGCTCGCCCATGTATAGTGGAGTAATTGAAGGCGTGGGCACTAGATACTGCCCATCCATTGAGGACAAAATCGCTCGCTTTGCAGATAAAGGGCGTCATCAAATCTTCATAGAACCTGAAGGAGCAGACACAGAGGAAATGTATGTTCAAGGCCTGTCAACCTCTTTGCCATTAGATGTACAAGTTAAGATGTATAGGACAGTACCTGGCCTAGAGCGTTGCGAGATCATGCGCCCTGGTTACGCCATAGAATACGATTGCATAGATACAACAGATCTAACCCTATCGCTGGAGGCTAAAAAGATAGCAGGTTTATTTTTCGCCGGACAAATAAATGGAACAAGTGGTTACGAAGAAGCAGCGGCACAAGGCCTAATGGCAGGCATAAATGCAGCACTTAAATTAAATAGAGAGTCACCACTAATCATAGACCGCGGAACAGGCTATATTGGGGTATTGATCGACGACTTAGTGACAAAAGGCACTCCAGAACCATACAGAATGATGACCAGCCGCGCAGAATATCGTCTATTATTGCGACAAGATAACGCTGATTTGAGACTAACAGAACTAGGCTACAATGCAGGCCTAATTCCCCAAAAAAGATATGATAACTTTTTAGCAAAAAAAGAGTGGATTGAGAAAGAAGTAGCCAGAGTAAAAACCTTAAACGTACCACCCAGCGATGAAATAAACAAAATCTTAACAGATCGAGGCAGCACCCCAATAAGCACAGGGCACAAACTTTCAGATTTAATAAAGCGCCCCGAACTTAATTACGACGTTTTAATAGAAAATTTAGAAAAGGCTTACGGCTTTGAGGTAAATATACATGTGAAATATGAAGGTTATATCAAAATGCAAATAGAGCAAGTAGAGGCATTCCGTAAATTAGAGCGGCAAACAATCCCACAAGCCCTAGATTACGATAAAATCAGCGGAATGAGACTTGAAGCTAGACAAAAGTTAGGTGCTTTAAGGCCAGAGAACATCGGACAAGCATCTAGGGTGTCCGGCGTGTCTCCAGCAGATATTAATGTTCTGTTGGTTTATTTAAAACAATTTCAAAAGAACCTGCATACTATGGAGTAAAGATTGCAGGAAGTAGTAAATTAATTTGCTACCGTATACATAGCCGCTTGTTTTCACTTGTCTAAAAGATTTTAGACAAGGAAAGCCGACATCTCGGCGGCAGATTATATATTTGGAGGTATCATCTTGCAATCAATTTTTATGATGATAGAGCCTGCTAGGCGAAATGTATTTGTACCTATCAAATGCGGAATGCGGCTTGGGTGTTTTCATATTCTTACAGAAGATGGCGTGGCAGCAATGTTTTTACGTACGGCACGTGCCGACGTAGAGCAAGCACGAGTATTTGTAAGCAAAAACAGCAATCTAGATTTAGAGGCTGTCCGTGATATATTGCAACAATGCCCCGAGGCCATGGTAAGCTTAAAAAAAGCCGATTTTATGGGCAGAAAAAAAGTTACAAGATCAGTCATGCTGCAAAATTGCATATTACATCTGCATATGGTAGAAGAACCTGATCAATTTGGCTCGTGGAAAATTTACGGTGTAGATAAGGAAATGCGATGAAAGAGCTTAAAACATGGTGTAACAACCACGATATTATTATAAGCGATAGGCAACTTAAAAATTTTGAATTTTACAAAAAAAATCTGCTTGAGTGGAATCAGCGTATGAACCTAACAGCAATAACAGACGACGAAGGCGTTTGGCAGAAGCATTTTGCAGATAGCCTAACGCTTCTTTCGCTTTTGCCGGAGGGGAGTATAAAGCTGATTGATATAGGAAGTGGAGCAGGCTTCCCAGGATTACCGATAAAGATAATGCGGCCAGATATTTTTGCGACATTGTTGGATTCTTTGCGCAAACGGATATTTTTTTTGGAAGATACGGTAAGACTTTTGGAGCTCGAAGATGTGTGTTGCATTCATGCTAGAGCGGAGGATTTTCAAAAGGTGACCGGAAACAATTATGATGTATGCACCTCTCGAGCCGTTGCCAGATTGGACAAGCTATGTACTTGGTGCTTGCCTTTTGTAAAACCTGGTGGTTTGTTTTTAGCCATGAAAGGCCCTAAAGTCGATGAGGAAGTTAGAGAAGCCCTGCCGAAGATTGAGGGATTGGATGGCGAAGTTGTGGATGTTAGATATTTGGAGATTGTTGAAGGTATGGTACATTCAGTAGTGGTGATCAAAAAGTGACGATTAGCTATTATCGATTTTTTATCCGTGTGTAAAAAGTTGTTGATGATTCTATCAGATGCATTTTAAACCAGTAAAACTGCTGCCCTACGAGTTGTAGTAGATCTTTTGGTGAAAAGCTTCGACACAACAATTGTCGAATTTTACTAGTTGACACTCCTTAAGAAATATGCTAATTTATCAAAAAGGCGATGACGGAACAAAAAATATCTACACCGGTTGACTGGTCAATAGCCAGCATAAGAGAGGTCGCGGTTTGCTGCAAGCGATAATCGGCGGATATGTAATATACACTCCCGAGCTTATATGTTGAACCTTAGTTTTAATTAGGCTAGGCATATACGGATGCCCTCCGTTATTGGGGCAGGGGTTAATTGACCTCGTAGAGAGGTCGCTCACAAGTATTTGTGAACGGCAAACAGGGTGGTACCGCGAGATTTCTCGTCCCTGGGAATTGTTTAACAACATTCCTAGGGGCGTTTTTTGTTGCCGTGGACACGCTCTTGCCACAAAATTAAATTGCCATAAGGAGGCAAACATTATGAAAAAACTCATGATTATCGTAACAATGCTAGTATTAGCACTATCACTATCCGCTTGTAGCGATGATGGCGACTACGATGTTAGAATCGGCGTACTCCAAAGTATTGATCACGGTTCTTTAGATGCCGCGCGAGAAGGTTTTATTGCCGGTATGGCAGATTTAGGTTATGTTGATGGAGAAAACTTACGCTTTAGCTTCTACAACGCACAAGGAGATATCGCTAATGCCCAAACTATGGCGCAACGTATCGCTGATGCCGAACCTGATTTAATTTTAGGCATAGCTACATCTACATCTCAGGCATTGGCTAATGCTACTGATACTATTCCTATCGTAGTTACGGCTGTTACAAGTCCTCTTAGCGCAGGATTAGTTGAAACTTACGAAAGGCCGGGGACAAACGTTACAGGTACATCTGATATGGCACCGGTACAAAGGCAGTTTGAACTTTTGCAGCAACTATTGCCGGAGGCTACTATAGTCGGTATCATTTGGAACTCCAGCGAAATTAACTCTGTAATTCAGGCAGATATGGCTATGGCATATGCCCGGGCTTTAGGCCTCAGATACATAGTAACCACTGTAACAAGTACTGCCGATGTATCTCAAGCACTAGAATCCATCATAGGGCAAATTGATGTGCTTTACACCCCCGCGGATAATACCATTGCGGCATCTTTGCCTACAGTTGTGCGCATTGCAGATGAATTTGACGTGCCTATCATAGGCGCTAACCGCAATCATGTAAATCATGGTGCACTTGCAACTATAGGTATCGACTACTACCTGCTTGGCCGTCAAGCAGCTGTAATGGCAGGGCAAATTTTAAGAGGCGAAGCTATACCACAAGAAATGCCGATACAATGGCAAGAAGAAAACTTTTTAGCAATTAATATAAGTGCAGCGGCAAGGCTTGGCGTAGATGTCCCACAAGCCTTACTAAACGAAGCTGTTTTAGTGGAGGATTAAGCATGAAACATTTACGAAGTAAATTTTCATGCCAACATAATTTTTCCGCCGACGAAGGAGGCATGAATTGAGATGAGCGTAACAGCCTTACTTGGCGCAATAAGTCAAGGACTTTTATGGGGCGTAATGGCCTTAGGCGTATATATTACTTATCGCATACTAAATTACGCAGATCTAACAGCCGAGGGTAGTTTTACCCTCGGTGCGGCGGTAGCCGCAAGGCTTATTGTTGGCAATAGTTTTGACCCTCTGATGAGTACCCTTATCGCTATGATGGCAGGTATGGCAGCAGGAAGCATAACAGGAATTTTGCACACTGTGCTAAAAGTACCGCCCTTACTTTCGGGCATTTTAACAATGACGGGCCTTTACTCTATAAATTTGCGAATTATGGGTATGGCTAACATCCCGCTTATGCGCGGGACAGAAACTCTGATGACCCGCATGGCAGGCTTTCTGAATGTGACAGAGCGAGTTGCAAGCATAGCCGTAGGTGGCATATTTGTGTTGATTGTGATAGGATTATTACGATTATTTTTTAATACCGAAATCGGTTACGCTCTACGCGCAACGGGTGATAACGAGGCCATGGTAAAAGCCCAGGGTGTAAATACAAATAAGATGAAGATATTAGGCCTAATGTTGGCTAATGCCTGTGTAGCTATGTCTGGTGCGCTGGCCTTTCAGTCACTTGGTTTTGCCGACATCGGAATGGGGATAGGGGTTATTGTTATTGGCCTTGCATCTGTTATAATAGGGGAGGTTATTTTCCGCGATAAGCACAGCCACCGCTCCTTGGTGGCAGTTATTTTAGGCTCTGTAACGTACAGGGTGATAATTGCTCTAGTGCTTGCCATTGGAATACATCCAAATGACTTTAGATTAATTTCTGCTATTATGTTGGCATTAGCCTTATCTATGCCGCTAATGCGAGAAAGGTTGGTTAAATGCTTACAGTTGAAAACCTTAAGATGACCTTTGATAAAGGCACAGCAACCGAAAAAGAGGCTTTAAGAGGGTGTAGCCTTAGATTGGAAGATAATGATTTTGTTACGGTAATTGGCGGTAACGGAGCAGGAAAGTCCACTATATTAAACGCAATTGCCGGCGTGTTTTTAGTAGATGAGGGCAGCATCGTAATAGATGATGTAGATGTCACTCGATTGCCCGAGCATAGCCGAGCAACCCATATAGGCCGCGTGTTTCAAGATCCCCGCATGGGGACTGCCCCTGGTATGGCTATAGAAGAAAATTTGGCTATCGCCTACAGACGCGGCAAAAGACGTACCTTACGGTGGGGAATAAGCCGCAAAGAGCGGGATATATTCCGCACCCATTTAGAACGTTTAGGCTTAGGATTAGAAGACCGACTAACAGCTAAAGCAGGCACATTATCCGGAGGTCAACGTCAAGCGCTAACTCTACTTATGGCAACAATCCAAAAACCTAAAATTTTATTGCTGGATGAACATACGGCTGCACTGGATCCAAAAACCGCAAAAGTAGTTTTGGAACTGACTAACAAAATAGTGGAAGAAACCTCACTAACCACCTTGATGGTAACACATAACATGCGAGACGCTTTAAAAACAGGTAACCGTATAATGATGATGCACGAAGGCCGAATCATTCTAGATGTAGGTGGCGAAGAAAAAGCCGGGCTAACAGTGCCAGATTTACTAAAAATGTTTGAGCAGGCAAGCGGAGAAGAAATGATGTCTGATAGGATGCTATTGACGTAAAATGCCATCAAGCGGCTAATAATGCGGCTTCGAGCGCTTATGTCAAAATCATCAACGGCAAGCTTATGTCAAAATCATCATTTGACTACAATGCCATTACCATGTTACTATAAAATGCGAAAACAAACACTAAATAAAAGCTTCCAGGAGGTTTTATATGCGTACTTGTCCTACTTGCGGCGGAGAACTGGTACAATTTCAGCAAACATGTCAAAACTGTAATACATCTGTGACAGCAGACGGCAGAAAAAGTACTGATGTTTTATCCTTAGTTTTAGGTATAGTTGGGATTTTCTTATGCTGTTGTTTACCAGTTCCTATAGTAGCAATAGTAATTGCAAAAATTAGAGAGCAAACGCATAACACAAAAGCGGCACTTATTTGCGGTATTGTTGGAACTGTTTTTGGTGCCCTGTATTGGATCGTATACATAGGTCTTTTTGCTGCTGGCATACTCACTGAATTTATGCCTGGTTTCTAGTAAAGGTTGGATAAAATTAATGTTGTTCAAAAGACAATCTATAATTATAATTTCATTATATGTAATAGGTGTATTGGTTTTTTTTTTAATAGCCCATACGCCTTTTTATTTACCCTGTATGTTTAAAACGATAACAGGCATACCATGTCCCACTTGCGGCCTTACCAGGGCATTTTTGTATATCTATCAGTTAAATATAATTAGCGCAGTTAAAATGAATGTTTTAGCTGTGCCACTAATTGTTGGTATCCCAATACATTTATTATGTGCGTTTGTCGACTTGATTAAGGGTAGTAATAAAATGCTTAGTAGTTTTCATTATTTTATAGCAAAATCTTGGGTGATTGTCACGATGCTTGTACTTCTATCAGTTTCTTGGTTGTACAATATTTGTAATAATATTTGAGCAAGCAAATGTAAAATAGAGAACATTTAATTATGGAGGGATTACAAATGAAAGTAAAAAAAGTTTTTGACAAACGTTTAGGAGTAGAAATTTCACAGCTAGGCTTCGGGGCTATGCGCCTGCCTACTCTAGAAGATGGTAAAATTGATTGGGAAGAGTCGGCAAAAATGATAGACAAAGCTTACGAAGCTGGTGTCAACTATTTTGATACAGCTTATCCCTATCATGGCGGTGAGTCACAAGTATTTTTGGGTGAAACGCTGAAAAAGTACCCACGCGAAAGCTATCACTTTGCCACAAAATTGCCCACATGGCTGATTGACTCTAAGCAAACTATGGAGAATGTATTTGAGGAGCAGCTTAAAAATTGCGGCATGGATTATTTTGATTTTTACATGATACACGGACTGGGAGAAGATCGTAACCATCTTGTAGAGCAGCATGGTATTTATGATTTTTTGCTAGAGCAAAAGAAGGCAGGACGCATCAAATTTTTGGGCTTCTCCTATCACGGCAACTACGAAGCCTTTAAATACCTGTTTGACACCTACAAATGGGATTTTGCGATGATTCAATATAACTATGTAGACGATCTCTTAATAGACACAGGCAAATTTTACGATATGATGGTAGAGCATGATTGTCCATGCATGGTAATGGAGCCTGTAAGAGGCCGCTTTTTAGCAGAACCACCACTAGAGGCTTTAGATGTGCTAAAAGAGGATTATACCCCGGCAGGTTGGGCATTGCGCTGGTGCAGAGACAAGTCGAACACAGCTGTAACTATCTCTGGCATGTCTACTATGGAGCAAGTTGAAGAAAATATCCAAACTTTTGCACAGTCGCCAGATAAGTTGACAGCCGACGAGGCAGCCATGCTCGAGCGAGCCAGAGACATAATGCTTGGCATAAAAATGATACCATGTACATACTGCGGCTATTGTATGGATTGCCCTGCAGGTGTGGATATTCCTGGCATATTTGAGGTATACAACCAATACAAGCTATTCCCCAACGAGTTTAGAGCCGGTATAGGCTACGGTCAATTAGTGAGAAATGGTAAAGGTGATGAACATTGCACCAATTGTGGCATATGTTCGCCTCTATGCCCGCAAAATATTGATATTCCTGCAAGGCTTGCAGAGGTACAGGAGGAGCTTGAGCCGCTTAGGCAGAGGTTTAGTTCGTAAATTTCGTTTAAGGAGTATAAAATGGAGTTTAATCCCAAAATCAGGAAACATGCTTTTATCTATCTACTAATCGCTACAGCACTTACAGCACTAGCTGCCGGACTGTCCGAAGGAGTATATAGCAATTTTTATATGGAAGTCTATAACGTCACCGCCGCACAGCGCGGTTTTATCGAATTCCCACGGGAACTACCCGGGCTAATTGCTGTTGTGGTTATTTCAATGATGTCGTTTTTAGGAGAGATACGACTTGCGATTATCGCGCAGCTATTATCTATCCTAGGGCTTATTTTACTTGGAGTATTTACTCCACCCTTCGCAGTGATGCTAATATTTTTGTTTATAAACTCGATGGGTATGCACCTTTATATGCCGCTAAAAGATAGCATCGGACTTAATATTATAGGCTCGGAAAATACAGGCCGTCAATTTGGGATAATGAACAGTGTACGTACTGGAGCGGGCTTTGTAGCAGGTTTGGCAGTATTTTTCGGTTTTAGAACCGGATTTTTTAGTTTTTCCCACGATATAATACTTAATTTTTTAATAGCAACGGTGTTTTTTGCCGCGGTAGTGCTCATATTGATAAAAATTCGAAAAATGATCGGTGATCCAGAGATCAATACAGGCAAAGGTCGTTTTTTGTTCAGAAAAGAATATAAATTCTATTATCTCCTTGCTTCCCTTCATGGAGCGCATAAACAAATTGCAGGTGTTTTTGGGCCTTGGGTGCTTATATCAATCCTTCTAAGACAGGCTGATACAATGGCATTTTTGTCTATGATCGGAATGTTTTTAGGGATATTTTTTATACCCTGGGCTGGAAAGTTAACTGACCGTTTCGGGGTAAAAACTATGATGTATGCCGAGGGCTTTTCGTTCATTGTTATATACATATTATTCGGCATTTTCAGTGCTGGCTTAATGTCAGGAAATTTTGCCGCAGTGGGTATTCCGGTCTTTTTCGTTTACATATTATTTATCATCGACAGGATGACAATGCAGCTTGGTATGATACGGGCTTTGTATCTACGCTCCATTGCACTTGATAAATCTGAAATTACACCCACGCTTTCCACTGGGATGAGTTTGGATCATGCAATTTCTATAGTATGCGCTTTCCTTGGAGGCTTGGTATGGGAAGCTTGGGGGCCTCAATATGTATTTTTCATCGCGGCGGTGCTGTCTTTGGGCAATGTGATGGTAGCCGTATACTTGCCCAAAAAAGTGAAGCATCATTAAGTTAAAGCGCTCAAAGCTTGATTTGCCTGGCCTTAAACGCCTATGACCAAATCATCTAAAAAGAAGCCATATCTGGCTTCTTTTTTATTTACGCGTACAGGTTGTCAACATAGCTGTGCAAAACTCATATACTAAAGCAAAAACCATAAAGGAGCATCTAATATGCGCAATCCTCTATCAGTACCACGCAGGCCTCATAGGCCTCACCATAGACCACATCCTGAGCCAACAAGGCCTCATCCGCAGCACCCTACTTGGCCGGTGCATCCTCCGCATCCAATACCTATTCCAATCCCGCCGCATGGTATAGATCAAGGTCCTCATCCTTACGTAGTAGATATAGAAAAAGCCACCTTGCAAAATGAAAACTTCCGCACGACATTATGGACAGGTAAACATCTGCAAACTACACTAATGAAAATCGAAGTAGGAGAAGATATAGGCTTAGAAGCACATCCGCATGTAGATCAATTTTTAAGGATAGAAGAAGGTCAGGCTTTAGTCATGATGGGTAGTTCTGCGGATAATTTAACTTTTAGGCAACCTGCCTTTTCTAATTTCGCTATTTTTGTACCAGCGGGTACATGGCACAACCTAATTAATGTGGGCGGAGAGCCACTTAAATTGTATTCTATCTATGCGCCCCCGAATCATCCTAAAGGGACAGTTCACAGGACAAAAGCAATTGCCGAAAAGATGGAATCTCATTAAAGGGCAGATCTCAAAATATCCACCATATCGCATTTCTCCCATGGTAAGTCTAAATCTGTACGCCCCATATGTCCATAGGCTGCTGTTTGCCTATAAATAGGGCGACGCAGGTCAAAATATTTTATAATTGCTGCTGGGCGCAGGTCAAAATTTTTGCTTATTAACTCTTCAATTTTTTTATCAGAAATTTTACCTGTGCCTTTAGTATTAACTGCTACCGAAATTGGATGAGCAACCCCTATCGCATATGAAAAGGCAACTTCACAACTAGAAGCCAATCCTGCGGCTACAATGTTTTTGGCAACATAACGTGCCATATAGGCTGCCGATCTATCCACCTTAGTTGGATCTTTGCCGGAAAATGCTCCGCCTCCGTGGGCTGCATATCCGCCGTAAGTATCTACAATAATTTTGCGGCCAGTTAGCCCACAATCTCCTACAGGGCCGCCAACTACAAAGCGTCCTGTCGGGTTTACGTATAATTTTATGTTTTCCGCCATTAAGTTTTGTGGGATTATGCTTTTGATTACATGCTCTGTTATATCGCGTTCTATATCATCTTGTTTAACTTCTGCGCTATGCTGAGATGACACTACTACGGCTGTCACTGCTTTTGGGCGGCCGTTTTCGTATTCTACCGTAACTTGAGCTTTTCCATCTGGGCGTAGATATGGTAATGTACCATTTTTGCGTACCTCTGTAAGGCGGCGAGTCAGTTTGTGTGCCAATGTTATAGGCATAGGCATAAGTTCCTCTGTTTCGTCACAGGCAAAGCCAAACATCATTCCTTGGTCGCCTGCGCCTGTCTGCTCTTCTTCATCTTGTGCGGCATCAACCCCTCTTGCTATATCTGGGGATTGTGTTCCCACAGATACCAAAACTGCACAAGAATTTCCGTCAAATCCAAATTCGCCGTTGCTATAGCCAATGTCTAGTATTGTTTCCCGCGCAATTTTAGATATGTCCACATAGCAGTCTGTAGTAATTTCGCCGCTTACTAGTACTAATCCTGTGCTTGCCATAGTTTCGCAAGCTACTCGTGCTGTCGGATCTTGCTCTAAAATTGCGTCAAGTATCGCGTCTGAAATTTGATCGCAAATTTTATCCGGATGTCCTTCTGTTACTGATTCTGATGTAAATAATCTCACTGTAAATCTCTCCTTTTTGGATAATATAAAATTAAAAAGAGCCCCGTAAAGGGCCCTTAAATTTACATACATTTTTCTTATCTTCCGGCATAAACCGGGGGAGTTAGCACCGTGTAATTATGTTGTGGATCGTTTTGAAATAAATTTCAAAGCCGACCACTAGCAGATCGTTTTGAAGCAAGCTTCAAAGCCGACTGCCTACCGGTTGCCGGGTTTCACAGGGCCCTAATCCCTCCACCACTCTTGATAAGATTTAAATTATTTATTAATACTATTTGGACATATACTCAATATATTTGCCGGTACCAACTGCTACGCAAGACACAGCGTCTTCTGCCACTACCGTGTTAATTCCCGTCTTTTCTTTGATTAGCTTGTCCAAGCCATATAATAATGCACCACCACCTGTCATTACAATACCGCGGTCTGCCACGTCCGATGCAAGCTCTGGAGGGGTTTTCTCTAGTACGGTATAAACAGACTCAATGATGCTGGAAACAGGTTCTGACAAAGCCTCTTGCATCTCTTCAGATGTAACATTTATGGTATTCGGCAATCCTGTAACCAAATTTCTGCCTCGTACATCCATATTTGCAGAAACAGAACGTCCGTAAGCTGTACCAACGTTGATTTTTAATTCTTCTGCTGAACGCTCTCCAATTAAAACATTATGCTTTTTACGCATGTAACGGACGATAGCTTCATCAAAGTTATCCCCAGCTATTTTAAGGGAAGTGCTCACAACAGCACCGCCTAAAGAAATTACGGCTACATCTGTAGTTCCACCGCCGATATCTACTATCATGCTGCCACATGCACGGGCAATATCTATACCTGCACCAATAGCGGCCGCAATTGGCTCTTCTATAATAAACACCTGACGCGCACCTGCTTGTCGGGTAGCATCTTCAACAGCGCGTTTTTCAACTTCTGTAACACTAGATGGTACGCACACTGCTATACGGGGTTTACGCATAAGCGGACGCCCCACGGCCTTGCCTATAAAATATTTAAGCATTTTTTCTGTGATACCGTAATCAGAAATTACCCCCTGCCTAAGAGGCCTAATTGCAACAATATTGCCCGGCGTACGCCCTAGCATAGCACGGGCTTCCTCTCCTACTGCAAGTATCGTATCAGTATTTTTATCAATTGCCACCACAGATGGCTCTTGCAAAACAGTACCTTGCCCTTTTATATACACAAGCACGGAAGCCGTGCCTAAATCAATCCCAATATCAGCCATAATTGCTTCCCTTCTAGTGGTCGGCTTTGAAGTTTGCTTCAAAATGATCCACCACAATACTAAGTCTTTCCTATGAATATTTCCCAACAATAATAACCCAAATGGGACGAATCTGCAAGAGCAAGTACTACAAATTTTTTACTTTAAAATCTTTCTCGGCCTCGCGTCTTTGAGCTTTTTTGGCAAGATCGTCACGCTTATCGTATTGTTTTTTACCTTTTGCCAATGCAATATCAATTTTAACCAAGCTTTTGGAAAAATATACCTTTACAGGAACAACCGTATAGCCATCCCGCGCCACAGAGCCGCGCAATTTATTGATTTGTGACTTATGAAGCAATAAACGTCTACGGCGAAGAGGATCTTTGTTAAAGATATTACCAAATTCATAAGGGCTAATATGCATTCCACTTATGAATGCTTCGCCATTTTCAAAGACAATATAGCTCTCCTTAAGGTTACAACGGCCTGCTCTTATTGATTTAACCTCTGTTCCAACAAGAGAAATACCAGCTTGGATAGTTTCCTCTATAAAGTAATCAAAGTAGGCTTTTTTATTTTGCACAACAATTCTGCTTTCTTTTGGCTTAGGCATAATGACAATTCCTTTCTGTTCAGTTATAGTGAACTAAGATGAAAATCAACTCAAGCTTCGTCAGAAAAACGTAAAGTGCCGTGTATTTTCCGCCTTGCTTTCGTTTGATTTCATCTAAGTTCACTATAAGTGATTATACTCTTTTTGGGTAAACTGTAAAGAGAAAGATATGACTGGAGGCATTTTGCATGAAAAAACTCAAATTTGACACAGAAAAAAAGCGATTTTACAATTTCTTTAAATTCGGTTTTTTTATTCTGCTAGCCTTACATGGCCTTGGGCTTTATATAAATTACGATTACTGGGTTTTTAAAATGTTAATTTCTCATCATTATGTATTTACAGACGCCTTAGATACTCTTTACGCCGAGGCCTTGGGAGAAGAAAATGTACGCGGATATTTTAGAGATTTTGATAGAATGGTAATGGCTGTAGTGACAGAGCGCATACGGGAAATTAACCAAGACCGTTATACCTATCTATACACTCCTGCACAGTTTAGAGAAACAAGAGAACGCACGCGGACAGTAGGCCGCCAAGTTTTTTACGAGGCCATCAACGACGATATTGTATACCTGTATGTCCCCAATATAAGCAGCCATACAAGACGTTATATTCAACAAAACAGAAGCACTTTTGCGCAATTTCCTTATCTTATATTAGACTTACGAGGTAATTCCGGCGGGCTTTTAATGGATTTTCATCAAATAGCTGATTTATTTGTAGAGCGGGACAGCTATATTGGTTACGAGCGTACGCGTTGGAATATTTTTACAAGGCAAATACAAAGCCGAAGCGAGCCGTATTTTGATTTTAACCAAGTGATAATTTTGCAAAACGCAAGAACAGCTAGTGCCGCTGAAGGCTTAGTTTTAGCTTTAAAAGACAATCTTCCCGAAGTCACCACCCTTGGTACTACCACCTTTGGCAAGGCTGTTGGCCAAGTCACCATTCCATTAACAGATGGCTCTGCAATTCGTGCTTCAGTGCTACTGGTAGAAGGGCCTAGCGGGCAGTTTATCAGCGGAGTAGGGGTTGCACCAGATATTTTTTATGATGGAGAAGATATGCTAGAAAAAGCCTTAGAATTAATCGGAGGATGATTATGAGAAAGTATGATATTTTTCTGTTTGACGCAGACAATACGCTATACGACTACGATGCAGCCGAGGCCTATGCCTTAAAAACAATGTTTGAGAGGTGTGGCTTCAATTATTCTGAAAATATACGTACAAAGTATAGAGAGATAAATGGGCCCTTATGGGAAAACTTCGCAAGAGGCGAAATATTAAAAGAAGATTTGCAGAATGTAAGATTTGCTCGGTTATTTAAAGAAGTTGGTGTACAATATAACGAGGTAGATTTTAATATAAGATATCTTGTTGAACTGGGTAAAGCTTCATTTCTAATCGATGGTGCAGAAGAAATATGCAGGACGATAGTTTGTAACAATAAACAACTTTTTATAGTTACAAACGGTATTTTGGCAACGCAAGAATCTAGAATAAAACACTCACTTCTTAAAGATTATATATCTGATTCATTTGTTTCTGAAATTATAGGCTATAAAAAACCAGATATAGAGTATTTTGAGCACGTGTTTTCACATATTCCACAAGTCAGCAAAGATAAAATCCTAATTATAGGAGATTCCCTTACAGCAGATATTGCAGGAGGAAACAGGGCAGGAATTGATAGTTGCTGGTTTAACGAGAAAAAAACAAAAAATAACACTAAATTAAAACCCACTTATGAAATAAGTAGGTTAAGTGAATTGATGAGATTAATATGAACCGTTGATGATTCTGTCAAAGGCGTTTAAAGCCAGACAAATCAAAGGCTTAAGCCAACTCTCTGTAGACAACTACCTATCAAACCAAGCATCAGTAACAGAATAAGTAGCAAAAATAATGGTGCCACTACTATCTACGCTAAATGCAACAAAATCTAAAATCTGATCAAAAAATGAAATTGGTACGTAAACATAAGAACCTACATGTACAGGAGCAGTTTCTAAAGACCTAATCAGACGATCTCCTCTTACATAATTATTGGCACCTACCCTAAGCTCAATTACAAGTTCGCTATCATAAAACACACTAACTTTGCTAACATCTGAGTTTGCAGACACTGAATAGTTAAGTCCCCTCAATACTGTGCCTACAGGTATCATTTTTAAGTTGAAGCCAAGGCGGGTATGATATTGGTCCGAAGTTAAACGCACTGTGCTGATATCTGCTCTGCGAAGCCTTAAGGGAACTATGCCTCCAGAGTTTGATGTTAACTGAAACTCGTCAAACCAAAACACAATCTCTCTATCAGTTACAGAAAATGCTTGCTCTCTGCGTATTCCAGTAAAACTGGGGTTATATCTTTCCGGATTTCGTCGTATCATTTCTATCAAAAGCTGATCGGCTAATCTAACAATATGTTCTCCAACAACATCTGCAGCGCACAGCCTAGATCCTGATGATGTGTTAAAATTTATGGATGTTACTTCAGTTTTGGCAGCAGCTCCTGTAGTAGTGGATTTTATCAAGACTGATACATTTGGATTAGAAAAATAAACTTCAAAATCAAAGTTAAGACTTCTGGAGCGGGATTCTCTGGCTGATGCTATTTTAGCGGATACGGCTTGGTCAATCAGTTCGTTTACTCTTTCGCCAACTTGTCCGGCTTCTTCTGTTAAAACAGGGATGCGTCCACTAACCTCAAGCCCTTCAGCCCGTTCAGATGTCTCCTCGTAGCTTATCATATCATGTGGCCAAACTCCACCGGCGTATGCATGTCTAGTAAAGCTTTGCCCGTATGTAGTTATCGAGCCAAAGGCACTAAGCATTAAAATATTTGCAAATGCAAATGCCATAAAATAAAACAGCTTCTTCAAGCAAAACACCACTCTTCCCTAATTTGCTGCTTTTATAGTTATTGTTACATTTAAGGCTTTAAATTGCAATTACAATACCATTACATTTGAAAAATTCAGAGGAAAAAATAATGATAAAATTCGCACTTTTCTTTTAAAAAAACAAATGAAAAAGCCCCCAATTTCTGACATGTTTAGTAATTGGGGGCTTTTAAATTAAAAATCAAATGTACACAAAGAGCATTAATTAGGCTTTGGTGCGTCGTCGCAGTCATTTTCCTTGCAGCAAGCTTTTTCTTCAGCTTGAGCTTTTTCGATGCTTTCATGGAGAGCTTGTGCAATTTCATCTACTACAGCGGCAGTTTTTTCCAATGCTTTCTGGCTTGCTTTTTTTAGTTTAGGCTCAACATCTTTGTAGGCTTTGTGGGCTTTTTCGCTAAATTCTTTGGCAAAACATTCTGCATTTTTCGCGAAACGCTGAAGACTTTCCTCTACATACTCGGCGGTATCGTCACTAATAAAATGTTGTCCGTCTGCTTCGTTTAACTTTCCTAATAAAGTAGCTGCATCATCTGCTGTAATCTTGCCTTCCTCTAGTAAAGCTAAAACTTTTAATCTTTCCTGTCTCATTCTGCTTCCTCCTTAATATCAATCTTATGCCTTACTTTAATATACGCATGATTTTTACTTTTGACTGTTGTCTTGTATATTTTCTGTAATATAATTAGTTTCCCCTATATCGTTGTATCTAAACAGGGATAAAATACTCCTCCACATAAAATTGTGTGGAGGAGTAAGTGTGAAACATCCGCGTAGCGGATTTTCATACCAACCTATTTGTCTGCCGACGAAGGAGGCATGAATTAATTTGTGACTACAACAGACCTGCCAAAGTTGCCATTTCTTGTATAGCTTCTTTAGAAACTTTTTTACCGCGATAATCTACTAAATCTGTCATATCGCCTGTAAGTATACAGCCTGGTTCATACTTTTTTAGTATTACCGTGTTTTCGTTTGTAAAAAGTTCAAACGAGTCTCCAGTGGCTATATGCAGTGTCTTACGTAGTTCGCTGGGAAGTACAACTCTTCCCAATTCATCGACTTTTCTTACGATTCCGGTTGCTTTCATTCGTCTCTCTCCCTATCATTAAACTTATTGGTTGATAAATAATATCATATCTGTAAAAAAAAGTAAATACGTAGAATAAAAAATATTTTTCTGTCGAAGTATGTTCAGCTTTTCATATTCTAAACGTATAAGAATAGACTTTTAAAAAGGGAGGCTACCGAATGCTAAATTATTTATGGAGTGGGATGATATTACTTGCCATAGCAGTGGCTATTCTAACAGGAAATCTTACAGAGGTAACGGCGGCTGCACTAGATTCTGCAAAAGAAGCTGTTGCTTTATGCATTACTATACTTGGAGTACTATCTATGTGGACAGGGCTAATGAAGATTGCAGAACGCGCTGGGCTAATAACAAGCCTTGCAGAAAAAATGAAGCCTCTTTTGGTATTTCTCTTTCCAGAGTTACCAAAGGGTCATCCATCATTTAAATATATTGCAACTAATTTTATTGCAAACGTATTGGGCTTGGGATGGGCATCTACCCCTGCGGGGCTTAAAGCCATGGAAGCAATGCAAAAGCTTAATCCCGACAAGGAAGTTGCAACAAAAAGTATGCGAATGTTTATGGTAGTAAATATGTCTAGTTTGCAACTTGTTACGGTTAGTATAATTGCTTACCGTATGCAGTATGGTTCTGCAAACCCATCGGAAATAATAGGGCCAGGGATTTTAGTAACCTCCATATCTACTATATTTGCCATAATTTTTTGCAAAGTTCTGGATGCAGTTGAAGGTAAAAGCGTATGAGGTGGGTGGCTGTTTTATCTGATATGATGATTCCATTCACCTTTGCCGCCATATTATTGTATGGAATGAGTAAAAAAATCCCTGTATATGATAGTTTTATAGATGGCGCAAAAGATGGATTTAAAACGGTGCTTAATATCCTACCCACGATTATTGGATTAATGGTGGCAGTGGGAATGATTAGAGCCTCTGGCCTGTTAAATATAATTAATTATGCAATATCACCCTTTACCGAAAGCTTGGGCTACCCCACAGAAGCCGTTCCGCTAACAATTATGCGGTTAATCTCATCTGCAGCATCTACAGGGCTATTGATAGATATTTTTGAAAGCTATGGTCCGGATAGTTTTTTAGGACGTTTTGTGTCTATTATGATGAGCAGTACTGAAACTGTTATATACACAATGAGTATATATTTTATGAGTGTAAAAATAAGTAAAACGAGATTTACCTTAGCTGGTGCGCTTTTGGCCAATTTGGTTGGGATTATTGCCTCGCTGTTTGTTACATATCGAATGTTTGGGTAAATATTGCTGATAGATTTTACTTCATTAACCACAATCGTTAGTGTTGCAAAGGGTTATACAGCGTTTTGCTTATTAATTATGCCGTATACGGGTTCAAAAAAAATACTGACACCCCTTGTTTTGCTAGTGCAAAGGTGTCAGTAATTAATTTTGATTTTTACAAAAGTTTGTCGTTGATGATTTTGACATAAGCGTTCAAATCCAGGTATATAAAGGGTTTAAGCGTATTCAAGAACAAAACCTGTGGGCAAATTATTGTAGTATTATAATACCACACATATAACTAAATGTCAAGGTTATGTCATAAAATTTGCAAAATTCGGCAAAAACCGTTATAGTATTATGGTTTAATTGTGATGAGCAAATTGCCAAATAATTTAGATTTATTGAATAGTGGCAAAAGCCAGTTAAATGCCCTAGTAAGACGCAAATGCTTCCCTTGTTCTACTGCAATGTTCAAGGCCATATCTCTTGTGCTAAGAGGATACTCGTCTTGGGGGAAGAACAAACCGCTTTTTCGGCTTTTGACAATATCTAAAATGATTGCGCACAAGTTTTCTATAGAAACAACGGAGCGTGCATTCTCGTAATCAGGAAAAAACGGTGCAAACTTAACTAGTGTGCGCAGGCGGCTATAATTACCCGGGCAATCTGTCCCATAAACCATTGGTGGGCGCAGTATAGCTACAGAAAAATTTTCATCCTCCAAAGATGATATTAAAGATTCAGCGGCAAGTTTAGAGCGGCCGTAATTACTAGTTGGTTTAGGAAGGGTATCTGCCGTTATGGTGCCGTAGCTTAAACCATATACGCTTATGCTGGAAAGTAATACAAACTGCCCTATTCCCTCTACTTTCGCTTTCTTGGCCACTTCAAAAGCCAAATCACGGTTCACAATGTAGTAATCATACTGATTGCGCCTAGTTTCTTTTTGATGAACCAAGCCCGCAGCATGAACTATTGCGTCATAACCCACAAAAGATTTTTTTTGCCATTCACCCCTAAGGCTAATTTGTTCGGCCTGCGAATAAGCCGCAAAAGATTTAGAAATATAACCGTTTGTACCCGTAACAAGAATTTTCAAACTAATCACCCCAAAACTAAAATACAAAAATACAAAGGAGAAAAAACATGCAAATTAAAAACGCGATTCTTCATATTATCAACAATGACGGTAATCCATCCATCTATTCAGAAAGCGAGCTAGACATAGACAGCGAAATTTGCGAAGCTTTTATCACCAAACATGTCAAAAAGCTACGTAATGCTACAACTGCCAGAGAAGCAACCTTCCAAGCCTCATCTGTAGTATACCAAAAAATCCAAAGCTACATAAGCTGCGAAACAAGTTTTAAAGATCTATCCATAACAATGGCCGAACGATTCTCAGAGATTCTTAATCTTCATGTAGATATCCCTCCATCAGATTTAATGATCGTGCGTTTTGATATAAAACATGAGCAGTTTTTAGCATTATTTAAACTAAACTACAACGAATGTTTTACCCATCAAACGGGCGGTGAGGGTAATAGTATAATAAAATGTAACACCATGCTGCCTTTCAGCAGTGGAAAAGTAGAAGAAGCTTGCATAATCCCCTTTAGTCCAATGATTGTTCAGCTAATAGAGAAAGCACATCCTATAAATGGTGAGGCTGTCAATTATTTTTCAGAGATGTTCCTAGAATGCGAAACAAGCTTATCTCGCAAAGAAAGTGCACAAATTATTGATGAAGTAGCGGATGAATTTATACAAGAGTATTATCAAGGGGATGCTAAAACCCACGCATTAATCAAAAATGCAATGACAGAAGAAGCTGAAGAAGCCGATGGCGTACTCTCCATGGGTAATGTTGCCTCCCGAGTATTTGAAGATGCCGCAATAAAGCAAAATTTTGTGCACACTATGCGTGACGCTGGGATTATAGAAGACATTCCTTTAGGTGCTAAATTTGTTAAGCAGCAATTTGGCACTCATAAATTAAAAGCAGAAAATGGCATAGAGATAAAATTCCCTGCAGAACTTGCTGATGATGAAGGACAAATGGAGATAGAGCAGCATCATGATGGCTCGCTTACGGTAGTGTTAAAGCGTTTGAGAGTTAAGGGGTAGCTGTTATAAACAGAAATATTAACAATGGGTATAGGAATTAAAGTATTAAACCGGTTTAATGACTAACAAATCATCAAACTGGTTTTTTTACAAAATAAGCTTACTCCCATTGAGATTATTTCATGGCCATGCTACAATAACTTGAATGTAAAATAATGGATTTAGGAGGTTTTAATGGGTAAGCTAAAGCGGATTGTAGTAGGGTTGATTTTGATGCTGTTGATGACATTTGTAGTGGGGATTGCTGCTGAAGCGCAAAACCATAACTCATCATACAATGACATCAACCATACGATTATTATATGTGATAGTGGCAGATGGGGATTTGTAGATGATTTAAGTAATCTTGTAAATGTCACTGATATTATGGTCAGAGATGATGGAAGTTGGGCAATTCTATATAATCTTAGAGATAGCCTAGTAAATATTAATCATATTGTACTTTGGGATAATGGTACGTGGACAATAGTAGATAGTATGACTGAACATCCTTCTAGTTTTAACTGGGTTGGATGGGTACATATAAGCCGAGATGGCTCACCGCCGCCTTGGGAAAATAATGATAGTTCAGAGTTCATTTATACTACATCTCAGCATAATGGTGTATTAAATAGACCTCTGTGGGATTCCGCAGAACATAGAAATCCCAATCCTGTACACAGTCCAACAAATGGTGAAGTGCAAAGATTTTTAGAAAATTTCCATATGCGACAGTTGGGAAACAATCAAAATCCTCCTTTACATGACTGGCAAACTCCCCAGTGGACACCAGAAGATGAAAGATTATCTCAAGAATTTGTACGTGGATTTATTGATGCGGCGTCTAGAGATACTTTTTTTAAGGGAATGCCTTTCAATATAGCATATATGGAGGAAATACTGACGCCTTATCGTGTATATTTTGCTCCTGGTAGGGGAGGATGGGCAGCCGCTGAAATAAGAAAGATATTTATTTCATTCAACAGGAATCAGACTGATTTTGCCAACTTGGCAGTTCATGAAATTGCTCATGCCTTAGGCCTTGGTGAGCAACTTGCACATGTCTGGGAATCTGAACTTATATTTATTCCGTGGTATGATGTTAACGATAGTTTTTACCCATGGCCTTCAAGACCCGCTTGGTATCGATGTACCCACATGGATAGAATTTTGCTAAGCAAAGTAGATCCAGTAGATTTTTGGAGAGCGGCATTTACATCCAATCAAGCTTATGCAGAATTATGGAACAGGTATATGTTACACATTGCTACATTTGATGATATGCAGATGGCACGAACTGTAGCAACACATGCATCAGGCGTATGGGTTTATGACAGCCTGGCTGATGTCATTATTACTGATCAAATAAGGCGAGATGTTAATATAGCTGTCCCAACCTTAAAGCATGCTAGCGGTTTTCATAGTCCAGACGGTTATTGGCATGATATAATGTGGGGTTGGCAACTTGATGATTATGAATTATTAGGCACATTAAGATTATTACCAATTTATGTACGAATTGCACATAGCCCAGGGTATTGGCTGGCTCAAAGTGATATAATCATTATAGAAGCTAACCATGCCATTGTACAGCTTGCCAACTACGGACGGCAGCATGGTTTACATTCTATAGAAGCAGTTTTTGACTGGACATTTACCGCTTATCTGCAATTTAATGATATGAATTTTCTTTCCCAGTCACATTCGTAGGTTTAGTCTGTGTTACTTTTCTGATTTTGCTATTATCATCTTCTACAACGTGTAGTACAAAATATTCTTGTGTTATGCACGATTCTACTGATATACTCTAAGGAAATAATCATACGAAGGGGCGATAAAATGAAATCGGATATTACTATTGCACAAGAAGCAAAAATTCGGCCAATTTTACAAATTGCTGAAGCGTTGGGGATTCAGCAAGAAGACCTAACTCCCTATGGTCATTACAAGGCTAAAATCAATCATAGGCTAGCTGAAAGGAAGTCAGAAAAGAATCCAAAATTAATTTTGGTAACGGCCATTAATCCTACGCCTGCAGGGGAAGGCAAAACCACCGTAACTGTCGGTTTAGGAGATGCTTTAAAATCTCTTGGCAAGCACACGGTAATTTGCTTACGGGAGCCATCCCTTGGCCCTGTATTTGGAGTAAAAGGTGGGGCAGCCGGGGGAGGATATGCGCAAGTTATACCTATGGAGGATATAAATCTGCACTTTACTGGCGACCTTCACGCAATTACCTCCGCACACAACTTATTGGCAGCTATGCTGGATAATCATATACAGCAGGGTAACGCGTTTAATATAGATCCCCGCAGAGTAAGCTGGCGGCGGGCGATAGACATGAATGATCGTCAATTGCGTCATGTGTTAGGCGGTTTAGGAGGTAGAGTCAATGGTAATCCACGGGAAGATGGCTTTGACATAACTGCCGCCTCTGAAGTCATGGCTGTGTTCTGTCTATCTGAAAGTCTCGCACAGCTTAAAGAAAATTTGTCTTGTATAGTTGTGGGATATTCTTACACAGGAGCGGCTATCACTGCGGGAGACTTAAATGCTCAAGGTGCAATGACGGCATTACTGCGAGATGCCTTTGATCCAAACTTAGTGCAAACTTTGGAGCATACACCTGCATTAGTTCATGGCGGGCCTTTTGCAAATATCGCTCATGGTTGTAATACTGTTGCGGCAACCCGTTTGGCTTTAGGCCTTGCAGAAGATTACGTAGTTACAGAAGCAGGTTTTGGCGCAGATTTAGGAGCAGAAAAATTCTTTGATATCAAATGCCGCAAAGCGGGATTAGCACCATCTGCCGTAGTGGTAGTAGCTACGATTAGAGCTTTAAAACATCACGGAGGATGTATAAAGGATGACCTAGGCGCAGAGAATTTACCAGCTTTAGAAGCAGGACTGCCAAATTTACTTAAACATGTAGATAACATCAAAAATGTATATGGATTGCCTGTGGTAGTGGCCTTAAATCGTTTTGGAACAGATACAGATGCCGAGATTGATTTGGTTAAAAGCGCTGTAAAAGATGTAGCGCTTACAGATGTTTTTGCAAAAGGAGGTCAAGGTGGGAAAGCGTTAGCTCAAACTGTTATGGCAGCCACAAACGAGCTATCAAATTTTGAGTTTTCTTATGATCTTGACCAAACTTTGCGTGCGAAAATTAGTGCAATAGCTACAAAAATATATGGCGCATCAAAAGTAAACTTCGATGCAGAAGCTACAAGAACCCTTCGTCAATTAGAAAAAGAAGGCTTTGGAGGCTTGCCCGTATGTATGGCAAAAACACAGTATTCTTTTTCAGATAATGCAAAATTGTTGGGAGCACCCAAGGATTTTGAGCTGAAAGTCCGCCAAGTAAGGCTGTCAGCCGGGGCTGGTTTTGTGGTGGCATTGGCAGGGGATATTATGACTATGCCTGGCCTCCCTGCAAGGCCTGCTGCTGAAAATATCGATGTAAATGACGAAGGTTTGATTAGCGGGCTGTTTTAAACTGCGACAAGTTGTGGAAGGTGATTTGGTTAAAAGCGGTTGAAGCCTGTAAACATAGGCTTGTTGGAATTTGCTATAAAGCAATACATCTTTATAGTTCATTTGAACTCAGTTTTCAAAACAAATATCTTACTCTAAACTACAAAACTCATACGAAAATTTCATCTGAACAAATGTTTGCGTTTCTTATAGGGATAATATATAATATTACAATAGTAAGGAGGGCAAGCAGATGGAACTTATGAAAAAATTGGAAATATTAACCGAAGGTGCAAAATATGATGTAGCTTGTACATCCAGCGGGATAGGCCGTAAAGGGCAAAAAGGCAAAATAGGTAGCGCGGCAGCTTGCGGCATTTGTCATAGTTTTACACCTGATGGCCGCTGTATTTCATTGCTTAAATTGCTGATGACCAATGCATGCGCTTACGATTGTGCATATTGTGTAAATCGCAGATCTAATGATGTTCCTCGTGCAAGCCTTTCCCCATACGAGATTGCTGAACTCACTTTAGATTTTTATCGCCGCAATTATATAGAAGGTTTGTTCTTAAGTTCTGGTGTAGTTAAAGATCCTGATTATACTATGGAGCTATTGATTGAAACTCTACAGATCATTCGCGAAAAGTATCATTTTCATGGATATATACACGTAAAAGCGATTCCTGGTGCTGATGAAGCCTTAATCAGAAGGTTAGGGCATTTAACAGATAGAATGAGTATAAATATTGAACTCCCCTCTGAAAAAAGCCTAATAAGTACTGCCCCGGATAAAAGTAAAACATCAATACTTGGGCCAATGGGCTATGTAAAAGACAGCATTATTCAGTCTAAAAATGAATTAGCAATTTTTAAGAATGCTTCAGCTTTTGTGCCGGCAGGACAAAGCACTCAAATGATTGTAGGCGCAAGCCCAGAAAGTGATAGCACTATAATGAATTTATCCCAAGGCCTGTACCAAAAATACAGTCTTAAGAGGGTATTTTATTCGGCTTACATTCCAATTGGTGATAACTCTACACGGAGTAATTTGCCCACAGCTGCGCCGCCTTTACTTAGAGAGCATCGTTTGTATCAGGCAGACTGGCTGCTTCGTTTTTATGGTTTTAAAGCGCAGGAGTTATTTACAGAAAGCCAACAGAATCTTAGCCTTTATATGGATCCTAAATGTCATTGGGCTTTACAGAATTTGCAACATTTCCCTATAGAAATTAACAAGGCAGATTACAACACTTTGCTTAGAGTACCGGGCATAGGGCAAACCTCTGCCAAAAGAATTATAACCGCGAGAAGGGTTGGATCACTTAACTTTGATAATCTTAAAAAAATTGGTGTTGTGTTAAAGCGTGCCCGCTATTTCATCACCTGTAATGGTAAAATGCAAGAACACATACCTTCACCAGAATTCATAGAACAACGATTGACAGATAGCAAATATTCTCAACTAAATTTATTTGATGAGGGAACACTATGCTTGACAGGGAGTTAGCTGTTGTATTCGATGGCAGCCTGGAAGGGTTTTTATGCATAGTATTTGCTCATTACTATGATCGGATTAATCCGCTTGCCATCCAAAAAGAAGGTCAATATCAAAATACTCTTTATTCCGAGGAATTTTTTATTTCTACCGATTTTGATAAAGCAGCTAGAGTTCAGAAGGGAATCCGCAGAAAAATATCTATGCAGGCAGAGCATTATGTGAATTACGCATTTTGGTCTGAAAACGAAAGCTGTTATATGGATATATTTAGGTATCTTCAGCTTGGCTTTAAGTTAGGCAAATCAGTTGATTGTTATTTGCAGGAAGATTGTGTATTGGCGGTTCACAAACTTGCCAGATACGTTGGTCGTGAAGTTCACTTGCTAAGTGGGTTTAGTAGATTTGCTGAAACTAAGCAAGGGGTATTTTATTGTTCTATTGCGCCAAAAAATAATGTTTTGCCTATGTTGGCAGAGCATTTTAGTGATAGAATGATGAATCAGGCCTGGGTAATTCACGACAAAGTTAGAAAACAAGCTGCCGTATACAACGGCGAGCATTTTGTAATTGGCAATGTACCTGGTGATGTAAATCTTGAATATAATGACAAAGAATTGCAGGTGCAGGAGCTGTGGCGTACTTTCTTTAATAGCGTATCAATTAAAGAGCGAAAAAACAAGAAACTGCAACGTAATCTTTTACCATTATACTTTAGAAAATCTATGTTAGAGTTTATTCCGCCAAAAAAAGAAAAATGAACAGAGGGATGATTCTGATAAGGCGGTTTAGAGGAGGCAGCAATTAATGGAAACTAATCATATTTCTACCACAGACAATCGAATGTACCATATTGGTACAAAAAAAGGTGAAGTTGGCCGATACGTAATCCTCCCTGGTGATCCTAAGCGTTGCGAAAGTATAGCACGTCATTTTGACGATCCTAAATTAGTAGCAGATCAACGGGAATACGTAACTTACACCGGCTATTTAGAAGGAGAAAAAGTAAGCGTAACCTCTACGGGGATAGGCGGCCCAAGTGCTGCTATTGCCTTAGAAGAACTTGTACAAATGGGCAGCGATACCTTTATTAGAGTAGGGACATCTGGCGGGATGGCTAAGCATGTAATCGGTGGAGATGTGGTGATTGCCACAGGTGCAATCCGTTTGGATGGTACAGGCCGTGAATACGCACCAATAGAATATCCTGCAGTTGCTGATTATGAAATTGTAAATGCATTAGCAGAATCAGCAAAAAAGCTTAAACAAAGTTTTCACGTGGGCGTAGTGCAGTGCAAAGATTCATTTTACGGCCAGCACGACCCAAGCCGTATGCCTGTATC
>Ga0123355_10002427_pt1 | contig 26347 bp, 21 predicted proteins | sample TergutEmb28metaG_3_FD_89872 | JGI IMG/M metagenome (GOLD analysis project Ga0123355, IMG submission 89872) | Embiratermes neotenicus P1 segment gut microbial communities from Petit-Saut dam, French Guiana - Emb289 P1 | ecosystem: Host-associated > Arthropoda: Insects > Digestive system > Gut ...
TAATTATGAGCAATTTAATATAGCAGAAAGTCAATGGCTTATCCCTGCTGGTGTTGAGTTTGATGAGTATGCCATAATTGATTATCGAACAACAAAAGAAGATGCCCAGAACGTTATAAAAAATGCTTGTGCTATTTTTCTGCTTGGTGGCAAGGCGGCTGTACAAAGGGCATTTTTGGATGAGTATGACATTTTAACGGCTATCAACGATAGCAATGCAAGTGTTATTATGGGCGTTAGTGCAGGGGCTATGAATATGAGTGCAAAATGGATTTCTTCAAAACATATATCAATAGGCAGTGCGAGATACACCGCTGGGAAAAGCAGTGTCACGGATGGTCTTGGGCTTGGTAATTTCGCCTTTGAGGCACATATTGATATTAACAACTCAGCTTTGTTTGAAAGGGATTTATTTCCTCTTTCGCAAACAATTGATATATACGCAGGGTGCTATGAAAGTGTTATCCGTGTAAAGGATGGTAAAAAAGAATTTTATGGTGATGTGTATTTGATTTCTAATTCCAACATTCAAAAAATGGAGGAATCTAGTGCAAGCTGAAACGTTAATCAACTAACAAACCACAAACATTCCCACCTGAAAGGAGTAACCACATGTCTATCCCAATAAACGCCACATCAAACCCGTATGCAATGCCGCGTAACATGCAGGTTGCACGCAATGGTATGGTTGCAACATCTCAGCCCCTAGCCGCCCAAGCCGGCCTTGAAATTTTGCAAAAAGGCGGCAATGCCATAGACGCAGCAATAGCAACTGCAGCATGTCTTACTGTAGTAGAACCAACATCCAACGGCATAGGTGGCGACGCTTTTGCTTTGGTGTGGGTGGACGGTAAACTTCATGGGCTCAATAGCTCCGGCCCGTCACCAGAAAGCATATCCATAGATGCAGTAAAGGCCCTAGGGCATACAGAAATGCCAAAGATGGGCTGGCTACCAGTAACAGTGCCCGGTGCACCTGCCGCATGGGCTGCACTTAGTAAGCGCTTTGGCAAGCTGTCTCTAGCAGAGTGTCTTGCACCGGCCATAAAATATGCACGCAACGGCTATCCCCTCTCCCCAGTATTGGGGCGGGGCTGGAGCGGGGCGTTTATGGCTTACAGGGCACGTTTTACCACGCCGGAGTTTGCTGCTTGGTTCGAAACATTTGCACCAGAAGGCCGCGCTCCCAAAATAGGGGAGATGTGGGCTTCCCCTGCCCACGCCACAACGCTAGAAGATATTGCAGACACCTACGCCGAAACGTTCTATAGAGGTAGAATCTCCAAAGTGATAGCGGATTCTTCCGAAAAGCACGGCGGCTTCTTGCGCGAGGCGGACTTGGCGGCATACGCACCACAGTGGGTAAACCCTATATCTGCAAATTATCGCGGCTATGATATATGGGAGATACCACCAAACGGGCAGGGTATAGTTGCGCTTATTGCCCTTAACATCATGAAGGGGTACGAAATCACCCTTGGCATGCATGGGCGCGACGATATTAGTGTTTATCACAAGCAGTTTGAAGCAATGAAACTGGCATTTACATGTGGCAAAGCCGTAATCACAGACCCATCATATATGCAAACAACCATAGAAGACCTGCTTAGCGACAGTTTTGCTAACAATTTAAGAAGCCAAATCAACCCTACCGCTAACGAGCCAGAAGTGATACTCCCTCCCAAAAGCGGCACGGTATACCTCGCCACTGCAGACGGCGATGGTAATATGGTCAGCTTTATACAAAGCAACTACATGGGCTTTGGCAGTGGCGTGGTAATCCCCGGCACAGGCATAGCAATGCAAAACCGCGGCGCGGACTTTAGCCTAGACCCGACTCATGCCAATGCACTCAAAGGTGGCAAACGTACGTATCACACAATTATCCCAGGTTTTATAACCAAGGGCGCTAACCCAATAGGCCCCTTTGGGGTAATGGGTGGATATATGCAGCCCCAGGGGCATATGCAAGTGGTCATGAATATGGTTGACTTTGGACTCAACCCCCAAGCTGCCCTGGATGCACCAAGATGGCAGTGGACAACGGGCAAACATTTTGAGGTAGAGCATCACTTCCCCAAACATATTGCCCAAGGGCTTGCCGGGCTTGGACATAGGATTACTGTACCGCTGGAATCTGGTGGCTTTGGGCGCGGGCAGGTTATTGTGCGTGATATAGAAAGTGGTGTACTTATGGGAGGTACAGAGTCACGGACAGATGGTGCTATAGCTGCGTGGTAAATGGCATGTTGCTTGGCACGATAATTGTTTAATATTCACACATATACGGAGGCGATAATATGCACCATTACCCCCTACTACTTACCCCCATATACAAGCAAATGCTATGGGGCGGCAATAGGCTCAACGCCATATACAACCGCAACTCGCCCCACAATAATACAGGCGAGAGCTGGGATATATCCTGCCGTCCAGGTGAGATGGGTGTAATAGAAAACGGCCTTGCCGCTGGCCAAACCCTGGCAGAATACATCGCCGCAGACAAAACAGGTACACTGGGCACACGCCTGGTAAGCCTGGACTCTTTCCCACTGCTGGTAAAATTAATAGACGCAAATGATTATCTGTCTGTACAAGTCCATCCGGGGGATGATTTAGATGAGGTTGCACTCCACAGCGCAACAAGCACCAGCCAATGGCAAGCATCAGACACCGGCAAGTCAGAGATGTGGTACATCCTAACCCCCCCCACAGACGGCCACCTAATAATGGGCCTTAAGCCAGGCATCACCCCGGCTATCCTACGCACAGCCATAGAAAGCGGCACAGTAGAATCTTGCCTACACCGCTTACCTGTAGCAGCAGGTGATATTGTAAATATCCCCGCAGGGCTTATTCATGCACTAACCCCAGGGGTTATGGTGGCGGAAGTGCAACAAAACTCAGACATAACATACCGCATATACGACTACAACCGCGTAGGCATAGACGGCAAACCGCGGGAGCTGCACATAGAAGAATCCCTGGCTGTGGCTGACTTCGAAAACAAAATCCCAAAAACCACTATCCCGGGCCTTGTAATTAAAAAAGGCGACTGCACATTTACGTATGCAATCGCCAATAAACATTTTGCTATTATCAAGTACAACCTGCACAGCAGTTTCACAGAAACATCCGACCCGGCGGCCTTTAGTATCTTTACATGTGTTGAAGGCGAGGTCACAATCACGCCCCATGCCATGCCAGGCGTAGCTGCCGCGGCAGTGCAACTTGCAACAGGCCGCTCGGTATTTATCCCGGCCGGGCTTGGGAGTTATACCATCCACCCTAAGGGCGAACACGCAACTATACTAAAGAGCTACGTGCCGGACGTTAAAAAAGACTTCGTAGCGCCGCTGCTTGCATACGGCTATACAAGAGATGAAATTGCTGCTTATACCGCTACTGCGCTATAGCCAATTAATACGTTATAACTAGTTTTTCGTAGGTTGCTTATCATTTTTTTTATTACTTTTCCAAGAAAACGAGTGCTTCCCTATTTTGATTTGGTAGCCGTCCGCATAATTCCCTATATCGTCTACAAACAAGGACAATAACTCCCCACGGGTTAAGTCGCCTTGCTCTATACCCATGTCTTCACGTATTAGGTGCAGTAATTTTTCTATGTGCAGTAGATGTTCTTCTAGCGTAAAATCAGGGGCCTTTTTCTTATATTCGGCCCATTTTTTTACAATCTCGTCAGAGCCGTATAGTATTATCTCACGCGACATTTCTCTTATCAGTTGTGAGCGCACAGCTTCGTCTATCTTCCCTGCATCATCTTTTTTCTCTACCATGTCAAATAACATGTTAACAAATTGGGTATATGGTGCTTCTAGCTTTCTTAGCAGCATAGCTTTGCGCTTATATTTAAACTCGGATTTTTTTAGTCGCATAGAAATTACAGAGTTGGCTATCAGGCCCATGACCGTAACCATACCAGATATTAAAGCGATAATTATTACCGTATCCATTGTAGAAACCGTGTGTATCAGCTCCATCAACCGTAGCCACAGTAGCCTAATAAGCGCACCAGCACCAACAAGTACGGCTACAAAAATGCCCAAAGCCACCAAACAGCCAACATTAGGGGTCGTAAACTTGCGCGAAAGACTTTGTTTGTCCATGTGTATATCATCCTCTTAACATAGATTTGCATAGTATCGTGGTATTACATCAGGGCTTAATTAATACCCGTGTGCAAGTATAGCCGTTATTAATGTGTTAGGCTATAATTTGTTAATTACATTTCACGGGGGTGGTAAGATTGTATATTAACCAAAGCAAAAACGTAAAGCATCAATATTCTAGCGACAAGAACCTAGCCGCAAGAATCAACCTTCATGCAAAGCACAGTACAAACAAGCAAGGGTTTTTCCCATGGCTGTTTGAGCATTACCAGTTTAGTAATAGCGGCACGATATTAGAGCTTGGCTGCGGTAACGCAATGCAGTGGAAAGGAAGGACATCAAAACTACCGCATGGCAGCAGCCTAATACTGTCGGACTTTTCGCATGGGATGTTGGAAGCGGCAAAAGAAAATCTTTCACCTATACAAGACAATATTAGCTTTATGCAAATAGATATCCAAGACATCCCATTCCCGGCAGGGGCATTCGACACCATTATAGCCAACCACATGCTTTACTATGTGCCTGACATAGACAGTGCGCTGGCACAGGTGAGCAGAGTACTAAAAAAAGACGGAAGGTTTTACGCTACAACAATAAGCAATAACGGAGGCGGTATAGGAGAGTATATCCGTGATGTTATGAAAAAATTTGGTGTTGACGCAAGTGAATATGCTCAAAACATACCATTTAACATAGAAAACGGCAGCGACATCCTGGGGCGGCATTTTGCATCTGTAAAACGGTACGACTATGTAGACTCGTTAGCAATTACAGAAACTAATGATTTAATAGACTGGCTGCAATCTTCTATGTTTATGTCTGGCTTTGGTGAAGAAAGTATCCGCGAACTTTATGAGTACTTCGAAAATATAAGAGTTGCGCAGGGCTCTATCAACATCCCAAAGGAAACTTGTTTGTTTATACAGCAAAATCAATGAGAAGCGGTCCTTGCCCGAGCCGAATTTGCCAACGCTTCAAGGCAAAATCGGCGACAGGCGAGATCGACTTCGAATTATTTTGCTATATTGTAAAATAAAAAATGTGAACATAGCTTAGAACGGAGTGACAATATGTACCGCGTAAAAAGACAGGAAGACATAGAAAGCAACTACAAGCTTATGGCCTACATGGCCAAGCGTGTACTGGAAGACGACAAAGATGATATTGCCAGCCTAGCCAACATATCCGCCGTAATAAACGGCTATATGGATCGTATAAACTGGGTGGGCTTTTATATCATGAAAGATGGCGAGCTTGTACTAGGCCCGTTCCAGGGTCTACCCGCTTGTATTCGTATACAGGTAGGCAAGGGTGTGTGCGGCACCGCCGTAGCCGAGCGTAAAACGCAAATTGTGCCAAATGTACACAACTTTGCTGGCCACATTGCATGTGATTCCGCTTCGCTGTCTGAAATTGTCATACCCATTTACAAAAATGGGGAGGTCTACGGTGTGCTGGATGTAGACAGCCCAGTGCTTAACCGCTTTGGGGAGTTAGAGGACAAATATTTGCAAGAAATATGTACGCAGTTAGGCGCGCAAATTTCTGGAGTGTAACAGTATAAACCGGCTCAGTTACAAGAGAGGGGGTGTTAACGTTGACCTTGACACAATCGTGAAAACCCAAAAAATGCTGATTATATGGATTTATTTCGTTCTATATACGAACTTGCAATCAATAAATTTGCGATTTCCCAGGGAAATGCTCTATTGATTATATTCTTGATATGCACCCTCCTGCCACACTTGAACACAGGAGGCCAACCTTTACACTGCTAAAACTAAGTAGCCGTGTAAAGGTATCAATAAATCGAAACAATAGTCTATTTGGTTGCATTTGTAAACGATATGCGTTAAAATAGGCAAAAAGGGAGGGCTTTAGATGACAAAAACAGCGAGCTTAAATATCCGTCTTAACCCAGAAGTTAAAAAAACAGCAGAAACCGTTTATGCACAATACGGCTTATCGCTAACAGAAGCTGTTACGGTATTCATTCATCAATCATGCAATATTGGAGGGTTGCCCTTTGATTTGCGTCCTTCCCGTCCAAATGCTGAATCGCTTTTGGCAATTGCCGAGGCGAATAGAATCAGTCGCGACCCGTCTGTAAAAGGATATAAAGACATGAATGCACTTTTTGAGGATTTAGATAATGATGAGTGAAACTAAGTACGAAGTAAAGGAAACCAGTCAGTTTAAAAAGGATTATCGTTTGGCAAAAAGGCGCGGCCAAAATATTCAATTGCTAAAAGACATCATCATTCAACTAGCCAATGACCAACCACTGCCTGAAAAAAATCGAGACCATACCCTAACTGGTGACTGGAAGGGCTTTAGGGAATGTCATGTTGCGCCTGATTGGCTGCTCGTGTACAAAAAGGAAAATGATATCCTTGTATTAACGCTTACCCGATTAGGCTCACATAGCGATTTGAATTTTTAACAGAGGGATGGAGGACGGATCATAATGTGGTCAAATGTTCTACTAACAGATGCTGGGTTTTACTATGACAATGAATTAGACAAACCATTAACAGCACTAATCCAACGTTTTGAATCAATGCTTGAAAAGCCTTTTAATGAAACTAAAATATTATTTATACCAACTGCGGCAATGCAGGATAAGGATAAAGCTACGGAAATTTCTGATAGGTTGCAAAATGAGTTGTTGCAAATGGGAATTCTACCCGACAATATTACTACACACGATATTGATGGTTCTCTAACAGAACACGATGTAATGACCTTTGATGTTGTTTATTTTACTGGAGGAAATACACCGTACCTTGCTAAACGCGTTAGAGAAGCGGCGTTCGATGAAATAGTTAGAAAATTTGTGTATGCTAATAAGGTTTATGTCGGGATGAGTGCGGGAAGTTACTTGGCTATGACTAATTTTAATGTGGACGGCCTCAAAGAAAGCAGTCCAATGGACTTCGCAGGGCTGGGCTTAATTAACGCATATTTTACTGTCCATTGTGAACCGGGGACGCCAAATCGTGCAGATTTCCCATTGCCACATATATCCTTGAGTACGAATCAAGCAATAGCTGTCAGATGGAATGGGTACGAGGTAATAACAGAACCTATAAAGGAATCATGGGTATAACATTCATTGGGTTTTTGAAATTGTATCAAAGTTAACGTACAAAAAGGGCTGTCTCGTAACAGCCCCGAAAAAAAAGAGAGCGGCGCGAAGCGCACAGCTCTCTTTTTTTTTCTAAAACTGGGTCTTAGATTTTGTCATGGAAATCAGATGGTTCAGTTTACATTAGCATCAGCATAATATCTACCCAAAAGAAAAGAGTAAGCCATATAATAAAAAGAGGCAATAATGATGTCAATATAGCAATAATTATAATTGTTTTACGACTAAGTTTTTTTCTTTTTAAGTAAATTATAGCACCACCGATGACATACGGAAGAAACATTAAAACTTAAATGATTGGTAGTAAAACAATCATCTCCATAACAAGGTTTATTCTTTATCCCTAAGCGCTTCAAGTTCTAGCTTGCGTGCGGCAATAACTTTTTGTTGTACATCGCTTGGGGCTTCGTCATACCGCTCAAACTCCATTACAAAACTTCCGCGCCCTTGAGTCATGGACCTAAGGTCTGTTGCATATTTTTGCATTTCGGACAGGGGTGCTTCTGCGGAGATTTCTTGCTTCTTGCCTATCTTCTCCATGCCCATGATCCTGCCGCGGCGCTTGTTCATGTCGCCCATGATATCGCCGGTATAGTCGTCAGGTACCAAAACAGATATCTTCATTACTGGCTCAAGAAGTACAGGCTTGGCTGTCATAAACGCTTCCTTGAAGCATTTTATTGTTGCCATTTTAAATGCTATTTCAGATGAGTCTACAGCATGGTAGCTACCAAACACCAGCGTGGCCTTAAGGCCAACTACGGGGTAAGCTGCTAATGGGCCGGCCTTTACACTTTCTTGTATGCCTTTTTCAACGGCTGGGAAGTATTGCTTGGGGACAGCGCCGCCTACTATTTTTTCTTCAAATACATATGGTTCTTCGTTGTTGCCAGAATGTTCAAACACCATTTCAACATCGCCAAACTGGCCGCTTCCGCCAGATTGTTTCTTGTGCTTGGCCCTTAGCTGAACTTTGGATTTTATCATTTCGCGATATGGGACTATGGGCAAGCTCAGTTCTGCTTCTATTTTGTATCTTGCCTTCAAGCGGTTTATGAGAACATCCAACTGGCTGTCGCCCAAGCCGGAAATAATGGTCTGCTTTGTTTCTGCATCCACTTTGTACAGTAGGGTCTTGTCTTCCTCTAGCAACTTGGATACAGACGATGCAATTTTGTCTTCGTCGCCTTTGCCCTTGGGTGCGATTGCCATAGACAATAACGACGGTGGGGCAGCAAACCGCGGCACTTTCATGAGGTTGGCCTTTGTGCAAAGGGTATCCTGGGTAGCGGTTATGGCCAGCTTAGCAATTGCGCCTATGTCACCGGCTCTTACTTCGCTTGCCTCTATTTGGTCTTTGCCGCGCATTAGGTATATATGGCCTGGTTTTTCTGGTGCGTCTTGGTTGATGTTAAAGAGCTGGACATCGCGCTTAACCGTACCAGAATAGACACGGAACAAACTAAGCCGCCCTACATATGGGTCCGCGATGGTTTTAAACACGAACGCGCACAGTGGGCCACTGTCACTGCACGGTAACTCTATCATTTCACCTTTGCCGTCTTCTACGTTTACTTTAGACTTCAAAACTGCCGCAGATGGCAAGTGGGTTGTTAGTACATCCAACAAGGGTATAGCGCCTACTGCCGTTGTGGAAACACCACAAAGTACAGGTGTTATTGCACCGCTGGCTATACCAGTTTGCAAGCCTTTTTGCATTTCGTCTGGGGTTAGTTGCTCGTCGCCAAAGAATTTTTCCATTAATTCTTCGTCTGTTTCGGCTATGGCTTCTAATAATGCGGCGTGGCGTTCTTCATATTCGTCTGCCAGGTCTGCTGGCATGTCGCATGGCTTTGTTGCTGTGCCGTCGTAGGCGTAGGCTTTGCCGGTAAGTACATCCACATAACCAGCCAGTTTATTGCCTTGTTTAAATGGCAATTGCAAAGGTGTTACCCCTGCGCCAAAAAAGTCTCTCATATTGTCTACGACTTTAAGGAAGTCTGCGTTTTCGTCGTCCATTGCGCTCAAATAAATGATACGTGGTAGGTCTTTGGCTACAGCGTTTTCCCACGCGACTTCCGTCCCTACTTCAATGCCAGACTTGGCCGAGGCCAAAATAAGTGTGGCATCTGCCACAGACAGTGCCTCATGTACAGCGCCAGCAAAATCAAAGAAACCTGGTGTGTCCAGGAAGTTGATTTTTGTGCCACTCCACTCTACAGGTATGACGGAGGCGCTAATGGAAACACCGCGCCTTATTTCTTCCGCATCATAGTCACTAACGGTGTTGCCGTCTTCAACGCGGCCTATGCGGCTTGTAACTTTTGTTACATTTAGAGCCGCTTCCATTAATGTTGTCTTGCCGCAACCGCTGTGCCCAAGTACAGCAATGTTGCGGATCTCGTTTGCCGTGTAAACCTTCATATTACCCTCCATACAAATATATAGTTTTTGCCGCGTTATTGTGGATTATGCAGACAGAAGCCACATATCCCCGGCTATTATAGAGTCAAACTGCCAAGATGACAATACATTCTTCTTAAAGCACTCATAAAAAATACACCTGCCTGTAAGAATACGGTATTCTTACAGGCAGGCGGTTTTGATGATTGGGCCAAAAGCGATCATCTTAAACTGCAGAGCCTTACATTGCTTTTATGTCCTTCAAGCGCCGCAATATAATCGTTGGATTTTCTACCCAGTGGCGACCTTGTTGCATATGCCGGTCATTTGCAGCAATTGCGTCATCTATAGTAACAAACACAAATTGTTGGCTTGTTTTGTGCTCGTAGTCTGTTAATTGTGGCTGTGTGTGTATATCTTCTATAGCGCAATAAAAGCATGTGAAATTCCTTTCGATTATTGTGTTAGTGCTGCTGTTTTTATAAATCAAAACGTATTTCCCATTTTCAAACTCTCTAATCGAATGCAGTTTTACGGTAGCACCTGCTTCTTCTTTTATTTCCCTGACAAGAGCCTCTATGGGAGTCTCTCCGTCTTCTATACCCCCGCCAGGCAAGTCATACAAATTATCATTTTTAAAATGAATCAAGCCAATTTTATCGTCTTTGATTATTATTGCCTTAACGGCATTTACGACACGGCGTGGAAGCTGTTCATATTCATCTCTTTCGCAAAGCATTATTGTTTTCATGTCACCCTCCTAAATACACTAACCAGAAGCTTTAATTTAGCCTTGCTTATTCTTTCATGTTAGACTGCAAAAATCAACAATGGCAACACATGTGTGCCGCATTATAGGACTGCCATAGTTTGCAAAAAATATTTATGCAGTTTTTGTTGAACTGTAAATATATTTTGGGGATTGCATACAGTTAACTCAATAAAAACTAATATTTTATTGACAAATATGTTCACATGAGGCATATTATATCCGAACTCTTGTGGCATTGTATATGAAAAATGGATGCCAAAAATCTAAAGGAGGAAACAAAAACTATGAAGAAAGCAAAAAAGGTGCTTAGCATCATGCTAGTAATTGCGTTGTTGGCAACTATAGCTACCGCTTTTACAGCATGTAGTAGCAACGACACTGAGTTGGTATTCGCATGGTGGGGCGGAGACATGCGTGCAGATCAAACCCACACAGTAATTGATATGTTCCTAGAGCAAAATGACGATGTTGATTACATCGAAGGCTTGTTTACATCTTTTGGCGACCATTGGCCAGCATTGGCTATCAGGGCCGCCGCCAACGACTTGCCTGACCTTGTCCAGCATGACGTAGCTCACCTATTATCATGGGTTGAGGCCGGTCACTTGGTAGACCTTACACCGTTTATCAACGACCACCGCATAGACATGCGCAATGTACCGCAAAGCGCAGTCAACACAGGTCGCGTACCAGGGCACCCCGGTATTTACGCAATCCCAACAGGCATGAATGTAGCAGCTATGTTGTACAACGCAACATTGCTAGAAGAGCTTGGCCTAGAAGCACCACGCAACATGACACTGGACCAGTTTATAAACCTGAGCCGTGAAATTTATGCACAAAGCGGCGTACGTACAAACTGGGCGCACAATGACCCGTTTAATCAGATGAACGTACACCTTCGTGCACAAGGCGCATCCCTGTTTAGCGGCGGCGGGCTTGGCGGCACAGTAGAGCAATACGAGCAATTCTTTAATGTAGTAATCCAAGGCATAGAAGAAGGTTGGCATATCCTACCCGAGCATATTGCTGGCCGCGAAGGCAGCGAGCAAAATGCGTTTTGGTACCCACCAGGAGACGAAAATGCAAACCTGCGCACATGGAACTCACCAGTATGGTCCAACATGCTCAACGGCTACATGAACGATGCACCAGACTGGATGGAAATTGGTATGACAACATACCCATCTACAAGCCCACAACTTGGCAACTTTGGCCGCGCAACAATGTTCCTAACTATTACAACCCACAGCGAACAACAAGACGAAGCAGCGGCGTTTATTAACTTCTACATGAACACCCCTGCTGTACACGAAGTTATCTTGGGTGACCGTGGTGTAGTTGTAAACTCTGTTGTTGCAAATGCCATTGCGCCGTACCTCCCAGTAGGCTCACAAAGGCAAGCAGAGTTTGTTGACTGGGTAAACGCTCCTGGCAACTCATCCCCATACGACCCCCTACGCCCAGCCGGCCATGCAGAACTTCTCGAGTACTTGCGTCTTATTCTTGAAGATGTAACAAGGCTAAACATCACAGCAAGAGAAGCAGCAGAACGCTTTGAAGCTGAAGGAGCAAGGATTTTCGGATAATATAGCGAATTAAATCATTAACAGTCTAGCCCAAGCCAAAATAGCGGACACATTAACGCTTTTTAGGCAACAGGCTAGACTGTTTTCGAATTAGCTCGCTATACCTTAATTAAGAAGGTGAAGCGTAATGAGAAAGTTATTCCAGTTCCTTCATATAGAGAATGTTGCGGCGATCATATTTGTTTCGCCGTTTGTCATAGGGCTTATCGCATTCCTTGCAATACCTATGGGCATGTCTTTATATTATGCATTTTCACGTTTTGACATAATTTCGCCCCCAACTTTTGCTGGGTTGGAAAACTTCCGCCGTATGACTAGTGATGCACAGCTATGGCAGTCTGTAAGGGTTACGTTCCAGTTTGTTGTACTGTCTGTACCGCTTAGGCTTGCTTTTGCGCTTGGGGTTGCCATGCTGCTATTTAAGTCCACAAAAATGATGGGTATCTACCGTGCTATGTACTACCTACCATCCATGCTTGGCGGCTCTGTAGCGGTTGCAATACTTTGGCGGCGTTTGTTTTTTGTAACGGGCACGTTTAACAATGTTATATTGGAAGCGGTTGGACTCAACCGCGGTTTCCCATGGCTTGCAGATGAACGTACCGCTATATGGACACTAATACTACTGTCTGTTTGGCAGTTTGGGTCGTCTATGCTAATTTTCCTTGCGGGCTTAAAACAAATACCCGAAACTTATTACGAAGCCGCAAGCATAGACGGGGCAGGTAAGATTTTTACTTTTTTCCGTATTACATTCCCGCTTATAACCCCGACTATCTTCTTTAACCTAATTATGCAAACAATAGGCGGGTTTTTAACGTTTAACTCCGCCTTTATTATCACTGGTGGCGGGCCGCTTGGCTCTACCAACTTCTTTGCACTATATATGTACAACCAGACCTTCGTCTTTCACAATGCAGGTTATGCGGCGGCTCTTGCCTGGTTTATGCTTGGCTTGCTTGCTATTGTTGCCGGTATACTGTTTGGCACAAAGCGCTTTTGGGTGTATGAAGGAGGGTTCTCGTGATGGATGCAGTGCAGACTATGGAGCGCAGAAGGAAGCGGTTAATAATCCAAGGCGTGATAAAGCACGTAGTCGTGCTTTTGATTGGGTTTGTAATGATTTACCCGCTTATTTGGATGTTTATGAGCTCGTTAACGCCAAACCAGTATATTTTCCATGACCCGAGCCTCCTTCCTAGGACAATTTATTTCCGCAATTTTATAGAGGGTTGGCGGGGTGTTGGTGGCCGCCAGTCTTTTGCCACGTTTTTTGGGAACTCGTTTTTTTATGCTGGTGTTGCCACTTTTGGCGCAGTGTTTTCTTCTTCGGTTATTGCATATAGCTTTTCGCGGGGGAGGTATCGTGGTAAGAAAGTATTGTTTGCCATACTCATAGGTACGTTGCTGCTGCCGGGGCAGGTGCTTATGGTACCCACATATTTGTGGTTTCACTGGCTGGGTTGGGTAGGTACGTACTTGCCGCTTATTGTGCCAGCGTTTTTTGGTGGTGCGTTCTTTATCTTTCTTATCACCAACTTTATGAATGCAATCCCGCGTGAGTTGGACGAGGCTGCTAGGATAGATGGCTGCTCTTTTTATGGTATATATGTACGTATTATTATGCCGCTTTCGGTACCGGCTCTTGTGACGGCTGGCCTATTCTCTTTTATATGGCGCTGGGATGACTTCATGGGCCCACTGCTTTATATCCAACGTCACGCGCGGTTCCCTGTTAGTTTGGCGTTGCGTGTCTTTGCGGACCCTACAACAGTTACAGACTGGGGTGCGTTTTTTGCCATGAGTACGCTGTCGCTGTTGCCGGCGGTGTTAATATTTATTTTCTTTCAACGCTACTTGGTGGAGGGTATTTCTACTTCAGGTTTGAAAGGGTAGTTACGCCAATACAATCCCTAGAAACCACAAAGGCGTGCGGCAAAACCCAGCATCAACGGGTTTTACCAAGTACGAACTTAAACATCAAAAAGCCGTCCATTACGCGTTGAACCTTCGCGGAATGGACGGCTAAAAAGTAGTTTAAGTTCGTACCACACGCCTTTTATTTCACTTTAACTTTATAGGAAGATACAAGTTTAGCTGGTGGTAGCCTAGGCCTTTTAATATATCGTCATCTACATATATCATGTGAGCTGCTTTTCTGCGGCTGTCGTCCTCTACGAAGTTGGTAGTCTCTAGCCAGCGGTTGACTTTTGACCTTGCTTTGTCGTGGCTTTCGCCATCGCCGTCTACGCTTACAATTACGGCATACAGCCCGCCTGGTTGGTTGACGATTGTGTAAGGTGCAACGTCGGCTTCTGTTACTTCATCGGATATGCGCCAAAACCACTCGGCTTCGTGGCCTACGCCTGTTAGGAAGTCGCAACCATCGAAGAGGATAGGTACTGCCTTGTATGTTTGTACGTCGTTCCACGTGCCAAACTCGTCGAACAACTTATCCCAGGGCAACAGGCCGGACGTTACAGCCCTAAAAGGCGGTACTTTTACGACCATTATGTCTGGTACTTTTTTGTCCAATTTTTCTGTCACTTCTAACAGGCGATTAACGGGGCTTGTGTTGCCGGTGTATTCTACATTTGTAAGATTGGTTTCTATTTCTTTGGCCTTGTCGTACAGCAGTTTAACGTCGGAATCTTTGCTAAAGTCGGATTGCTTAATATGGTTGATAAACTCCAGTACAATGCTTTTTAGCTCATGCAACAGTGCGACTTCTACGTCTATGTCATCTGCTTTTTTGCTAAGTACTTCAAGTACTATTTTTGACCCGGCTGTGTCAAAAATACGTTTTATGTCTCGCACGCTAATGCTAAGCTTGCGCAGGATTAAGATTTGCTCAAGCTTTTGCATACTGGCATGGTCGTACAGCCTGTAGGCATAGTCACTGTTGCGGGTGCTGGATATAAGCCCCATTTCTTCGTAGTAACGCAGGGTACGGGCAGAGATATCATACATAGATGATACGTCTTTTATCTTGATTAAATCGCTCATTAACCGAGCCTCCTCAAATTGTATTTGAGTTGAGTCTAGTGGCTTACGCAACGGCAGAGTCAAGAGCTATCTTTTGATTGATGTAAAGTTTTGCTGATAATAATTGCTTAGACATTCAAAACTTTGCTCGCTAATGCCGTGCTCTAGTATGCAAGCATCGGTAAAAGCAGTCTCCTCATCAACACCCAAAGCTATAAAAAAATTTTGGATTAGCAAGTGCCGTTCGTAGGTACGTATTGCTATTTGGGTACCTGTGTCTGTAAGTGTTATATTTCGCTTATCATCGACTGTTATATAACCACTTTCTCTAAGCTGTTTTAGGGCAATGCTTATGCTTGCCCTTGCATAACCGGTATGCTTTACAATGTCCGCAGCTCGGACATTGTTTTTGTTTTTGCTTATCATCAAAATGGCTTCCAGATAGTCTTCTGCAGATGTCTTTATCTTCATTATGCCCACCCCTGTAGATTTGAGAAAAAGTTTGTCTAAATTGTATTGACATCGTTGTTAGCCTATGCTAACATTTTGCCAGGTTAGTGTCAACTAACATGTGAAACTAACATGAGAATATTAAGAGGTGTTATATGAACGACATCACGTTTGCATTTTTGTTGACCATCATAGCAGGCACAGCCACAGGCGTGGGTGGCCTTGCCATTTTGTTCTCAAAAAAAACGAGTAAAAAGTTTTTGTCCATCTGCCTTAGTTTATCTGCAGGGGTCATGCTTTATATCTCGTTTGGTGAAATATTGCCAGAAGCCTTTGAAGACCTTGGGTATGCCATTGGTGATGGCGCTGGGTATCTAGTTGCGACAGTAGCATTTTTTGTTGGCATACTTATCGTAGCCGCTATAGATAAAATTATCCCGCACAATGATGAAATCGCCGAAATTACAGATTATACTGTGCAAGATAGTGATGTAGCTCTTATAGAAAAAGACAAAAAAGAGTTAAAGCGTACAGGGGTTATGGCGGCAATTGCTATCGCAATACATAACCTCCCCGAAGGCATTGTGATTTTTATGGCGGCACTTCATGACCCCACGTTGGGTATAGCCATTGCCCTTGCTATTATTTTGCACAATATCCCGGAGGGTATTGCTACCGCTGCCCCTATTTACTACTCAACAGGAAATAAGCTAAAAGCGTTCCTTTTTGCCTTTTGTACGGGCTATGTTCAAGTGATAGGCGCACTTATAGCATGGCTTTTGGTGGGTAATATCTTTGACGACATAGAAGCTATCTTTGGTATTGTCTTTGCTATTGTGGCCGGCATCATGGTATATGTGGCAATACACCAATTGCTGCCGGCTGCCCAAAGGTTTGGTAAACATCACATGGTTATGAAATGGCTGTTTACTGGGATGGCTATTATGGCGGTTAGTCTGGTTGCGCTTGAGTTTATATTCTAGAAGATAATATGTTTGATGAAAAAATAATGACGAGTATTGACTTTGCCCGTCCTCTCTGGTACTACTTGTAAAAATATCTAAGGAGATGAAGTATGAACATCAAGAAATATTTGGCTGAGGTAATTGGTACATTTGCACTGGTGTTTATGGGGTGTGGCAGTGCCATGCTACTTGGGGTTAGCGCAGATGGTGGCCACTTAGCTGTTGCTTTTGCGTTTGGCCTCTCTATTGTTGCTATGGCCTATGTAATCGGGGGCGTGTCTGGTTGTCATATTAACCCGGCGGTGTCGCTTTCTATGTTTTTGGACAAACGGCTTTCGGCTGCGGATTTTATTGGCTATGTTATTTCCCAGGTAATAGGTGCTGTGGTTGCTGCGGCTTTATTGTTTGTGATGGTTGAAGTCTTTGGCGTTGCGGACTTAACTGGCGGCCTTGGCTCAAACGGCGTTGGCAGTCTTGGCATAGGCGGTGCGTTTCTGGTTGAAGTCGTACTTACATTTATATTTGTGTTTACAATTTTGGGTGTAACAGCTCATGAAAAAATGGCAAGTGTTGCGGGGCTGGTAATTGGTCTTACTTTGGTATTTGTGCATATCGTGGGCATACCGCTTACGGGTACTTCTGTTAACCCAGCCAGGAGCTTGGGCCCTGCACTATTTGCGGGCGGTACCGCACTTACAGATGTTTGGGTGTTTTTGCTTGCGCCCTTTATTGGTGCTATAGTTGCAGTGTTGGCATATTGGGCGGTTAGTATTTCCAAGCGTAAATAAGTGCAAAATCGTTATATGTATGTAGGTAAATATAAAACAGCTACCTTTGGTGCGATTGCTATATCCGCATCAAAAGTAGCTGTTTTTTTCTATAAACCTTAATCCGTCAAAATAGCCAAGCCTAATACTCGCGGCACTGCTATCCGGCGAAAATTGCATAAGCCTTCCCAAGCTTTCGCTTGGGGATATTAATTTTACGTTTTTCATCGTATTTATTTTCCTATTCACAACGCCGGGTGCGCCTACTCTTATGGCTATTATTTCGTCATAGCCCAGCTTATCCAAAAGATTAACCGGGCAATTGTTGTAAAACCCGCCGTCTATATATTTCTTACCGTCTATGGTCACAGCGCTAAAACCTGGGAACGACGCGCTTGCCATTATATAGTTTATAAGCTTCCCATATGGGATATCGTCCAGCATAAGTTCATAGGGCTTACGCTCGCTTAAAGAGAGGGTAACAAGGCCAAAATCTTTGCCAGATACCCTTACTTTATCCTCGTCTATGTGCTTGTGCAAAAACTCTTGCATCCTTTCTGTGCTAACGCCTTTGCTGCCTATCACCCTGGATAGCGCCCCTCTAACACCAGATACAAGCTCGGCGTTGAGGCTCATGCTTTTTATATCCGCCAGTTGCAGTAGCGGTTGTTCTTCTGTCATAAAAATCTGGTCTGGGGAGATATTCATCCATAGTTCCAATGCTTTATCAAACTCACCTTGCGCAAGCTTTGCGGCATTAACTGCCCCTATAGATGTGCCTACATATCCGTCAAAGTCGTATCCTTTTTCCACAAATGCCTTAACTACACCAATATGGTATGCCCCTTTTGCGCCGCCCCCCTCTAATGCTAAACCTCGTTTCATTAAAACCTCCATACAAATAAATCATACTATACAGCAAAGTTCGAATTATTTAGCTATAGCACATAAAAATCCGAACCCAACATACATAAATGAATGAGTTCGGATTTTTATGTTGTTAATGTAAATGTATTACGAATAATTCGTTATAGTACTCAACTGTTTTCGTTTCTTACTGTATAAGACCATCCATGCGACGGCAGCCATCAAGACAATGGTACCCCCAGTAACATAATATATGCTGCTTCCTACACCGCCAGACAATGGTAGTTCAAATTCCAGTATGTTGGCAATATAGAAGGTGTCCTCTTGGTTCCACAAGATAATAGGCAACATTATGCATCCTATGTTACGTATTTCAAAGTCACTAGCTTCGTCTTCGTTTACCCATATCCGCCACTGCCCACGAGGTGTCATAAAGCCATGCGGAGCTGCCACTTCAACCAGGTGGTAAACGCCGTCCACAGTAAGGCTAAACATCATTGCAGGGTCTAATGGGTCATCTGTGCTTGTAAGTGCTGGGCCAACAAGTTGCCATTGGCCTGGGTTGGTACCTATGTTGCCACTGTAAACTAACATGTCAGCCGGTGGGCTATCGCCATTGTACCTATATAGCTCAAATATAGCACCGCCAAGCAGGATGTCATGTGTCATATCCCATGCGGCAGTAGGGGCTATGCGTGTATGCAATTGGTAATCTGTTTTTCTAAAATTAAATTCTATTTCCTGTGCCGGCATGTTGCCTACATAAAGCCTGGATGCTGGTGGGGCTGCGCCTACGGGGAGGCGCAAAAACTCAGGGTTGCCGCTGTGGTGTGTCGCACCTATTACCCAAGTTGTATGATCCAGTGGGTCTACACGATTCCAACGGACAATCCAGTGGCCATCAGGTGTGTTATAGCCCCTGGGTGCAGATTCTTCTATGAGCTTGTATGTGCCTGTAAAGGTCAAACCTTCAAACCGCACCAACCCATATTGGGGAACATCCTGGCTTGTAACTGCAGGGCCTAGCTGTTGCCATGTATCTGGGATGCCGGCTCCGTCGCCTTGTGCTTCCAGGCGGTACAACCTAAAAACAGCGCCTGGTAGTGCTACTGGGTCGTAGCCATCATATATAACATATGTGGACTTAATAAACTCGAAGTATGATGTTATGGGAGCCCAACTTGCGAAGACAGTGGTATGACCATCTTCCCATGGCATGGTTGCAAAGTTGGCCGGTATAGGATTGCCGCCACTGTCCAGCCAACCGGCAAATGTATACCCGGCCCTAGCAGGGGTTGGCATGCCGCCGCTATTTTGGATTGTGTCGGCTTCATGCACATGGCGCACGACATTGGCAAAATTGCCACTCATATGCCCGCCTTGCAGGTTAAAGGTAACGTTTGCCCTCCACTGGGCATAATAGTGCTGGCTGTACATAACCGGCAAATCTGGGTCAAAACTTTCGCCTGTGCCGTCTCGCAAGCCATGCCGGTGCGTATTCCACTCTTCAAAAACCCAACCTGGCCTGTTGGTGGTGGTAAGTGATGGCATCATAGGGCCAATGAAGCGTCCCCTAAGTATTTCTACTGTTATGCTGGGGACATTAGATTGTTCGGAGTTGTTGGTAAGCCCACCAGTTGCGTCGAAGGTAAGTATGGCACGCCATATCGCAAAAAGTGCTGTGGGGCGAGATATTTCGTCTGTTGGGCCTACGGTCCGGCCTGTGTTTGCAGGGTCGTCGTTCCAATGTGAGAAAGTAAACCCTGGCCACACCGGTGGCTGTGGCATACCATAATATTGTGCAGGGTTGTGGGGGCAAACGCTGTTTGCAAGGTTGTTGTTTGGCTCAGGCAATACAATACTTCTTTCCCTGTTGCCCGGTAATATCGAACCAGCAGGTGCACCGTTTTCCATGAATATTACGTTTGTTGTCCACATGCCGTATACATCCATCGGCGCGTTTACTACTGTATTAGCGTCAAATACTGCACCGCTTCCGTCCCTCATATCATTAAAGTTGACATGAGCAGCTAATGGGTGTGTAAGCGCATTCCAAAAATATGGGTCAGCGCCTGTCCCGGTGGGGATAATACCCAACATGTGCATAGTCGTGTTTTCTACAGTTGCATGAGGGTGCGAGCGTGCCGTCCCAAATGTAAAACCTCTAGGGACATAGCCATGGCGCTGGAAGCAACCGCCAAACGGTATAAATGTCTCCAAGTTGCTGTTAAAAGTTACACGCGTGACCCACTGGGCATAAAAAGTCATGTCTCGTGTAATGACAGTACTTGCCGTTAATACATCACCGCTGGCATCTGATTCATAATTCCAGGGGTGGTGGAATACAAAGTTAGTCTCGACACCATTGTCCAACCACTGTGGTGCTGGCGATTGTCCGTTAAATGGGCCAATAACACTATACATACCCCCGGTAAACTGCATGCTAGGGGGTGCTAGGTTGCCACTTACCTCCCAATGTTGCGACCATATCGTATTCATAGCTGCAAAATTGCGCCCCTGTGCTACCTTGCGCACGGGGACCCCCTGCGGGTGAGTACCACCATTGGGCTCGAAGGTAACAAGAACATACGGCTCCCAATGGGCGTACACCGTTGTATTTTCATGTATAACCGTGGAAGAATGCACTCTCTGGTGTACATTGGGCCTAGAGCCGGGTGGTTGTGGGGTACGATACCAACCCATGAAAATGTAACCGTCCCTTATGGGGAACTGTGGCATACGGCTAACGCCAATTGCCGTCCCTTGATGGAAAGGCGGCGTGGGCCTTACACCAGTAAGCGGCGTGCCAGACCACCACGAGCCGCCGTTGGGGTCAAACTCTACCACAACACGGTCTGCTGGTACGTATAGCCAGCGGGCATATATCCTTGTGTCCCTGTCTATAAGCTCGGTCCCGTCTATTGGCTCTGCGCCAGGAGGCTCGTCCCCAAACTCTACACTTGGGTCCATGCGCATACTCCACCAGCCTACAAAAACATGGTCAGGTCTGGTCATGATACCGTCTCTGGGCATACCCAATACAACCGGTGTATTTATGGGGGTCACTATAATATGCTGTTGTTCTATAGGACAAAATGCGAAGACATTGCTTATGGTACGCAAAAACCCGTCATCATTGATTGTCCCGCCTTCAAAATTAGGGCCTACCGGTATATGCCTTACATGATAGTGGCTTGAACCAAGGCCCTCACCCATACCGGCCGCGCCCGGCACCCAAAAGCCGTCGCCTATTACTGCGGTGTGGCCACCGTTTGGGTGAAATGTTACACGAAACACCCACTCTGGGGTTACGGTGATATCACTTGTTACAGGGGTGCTTGCACCCCCAAAGGGGAGGCGGCCAGTCCACATATCAGTTAATACAGACTGGTGGCCGGCAGGTGCCCACCAGGTTCTTTCGCCGGTATCTTCGTCTGTTAACCACCAGCTTTCTACATGTATATCCCTATTTTCGGATATGGTGCGCCTTACTTCTGGGGCGCTGTATCTCCACGATATATCTTGGTTGAGACCGCCGCCGCCACCAAAGTTTGCGCCAACGGGCCTTGAGCTCCATCTCACACTTTCTCCATCCCAAGCTTGCCTGTATTGGGATTGGTGTGTGCCGGGCGGGTTGTGGTTGCCTAGGTGGTCACCCAATGTACCGCCATCTAAGTAAAATGTGACGGTATGGTGTGTGCGTTCTTCCCAGTGGGCATATAGGCTTGTCTCGCCGTTGATGGCACAATAACGGGTAACTTCTGTGCCTGGGTTGTTTACGTCCGCACTGGTAAACCAACCCTTAAACCGCCATTGTGGGCCGGGCAGGTTATCATTTGTGGGTATGGGCCACTGTATCCACTGGCCAAACCATTCAAGCTCCGCGGTTTGCGCGGCAGACCTGCCCGCGTGTACCAGCATCGATTCTGGCTCCCACCAGCTGGGTAGCCTGTCTGGGTGCATACAAAGGAAGTTTACGCCATGAGCCCACTGTGCATAAAGAACAAGGGGATTATCGTCATAATAAGTATCAACGGAGCCCCAAAAATATATATCCCATATGCTCATTTCCTGTGTGGGCAGGCCGTCTTGGGTGCGTGTCCAACCTATAAATGTATGGTCGTCCCTATGAGGTGCGTCTGGCATATCGGCTATAGTGCCGTCTCGCTCTGCAAAGCGTGCGCCGTGCCCCTCTGGGGTTGTGCCGCCATTTGGGTTAAAGATTACACTATGCGCAGCCTCCCAGCGTGCATACACGTCCATATTTCTGTCATATGCATCCCAAAAACCCCAGACTTGCCTGTCATATTCGCCGGCGCTAGTTTTGGTATACCATCCCATAAATATATAGCCGACTCTTACAGGGTATGCATATGGCCATACGGCAAGAGGCTGCGAGTATTGACGCGGTACAATAATCCTTGGGTCAAAGCCATAATAATCGTCGCCACTGGGTAGGACGATGTAGTTACAATTAAAAGTGAACAATACACCCCATATGGCAGTAACCGTCAATGGCGATTCCCAATCTTCTACTACTCTGTCATAGTCAAACACGTTTCTACAGCAGCAATAACTCCAACCAAGAAAAATGCGTCCGTCCCGTGTTGGGTCATCGGGCATATTGCCGGCCCCTACGGTCCCGCTTGGGCCAACGGTGCGTACTTCAAACTCTGCATGGGGGGTGCTGTTTGCAGGGTCAAACACAACAACGATACCGTCCACCTGCTCTATCCTTGGGTAAACCCACATATCCTCGTTTACAACTGAGTTGCTGGTAAATGGCTCGTTAAGGCTGCCGTCTGGGTTTCTGGTATACCAGCCCATAAACCTGTAACCTGTATCTAGCCATGGCACGGGAAACTCGAGATTTTCTTGTGTATATGCTGCAAAAGAGGTAAAAGAATGCCCAGGCAACATGTACTCATATTCGTACCAGCCATATTGGTCACCACCATGGCGAAACCATACATGATGCCCCCACTGGAAATAGACATTAGTATCTTCCCTAAATCTTATCCCGGGCCACGCAGTCCAGGTGCCACCTGATGCGGTGGGTGTATTGGTCCACATCATAAAATGAAGCCCATCTGGATGCACAGGGGTCACGGGCCACCCGTCGCAACAGCATAAATGGCCGCTACTGTCTGTTTGCAAAGTCACAGATGGTGTAACGCCATCGTTGAATATAAAAGTAATATCAAACGGAGGGGTCTCCTCAAATGGCACAAACGGGACATAGTAAGGTGCCGAGCCAATGTATGGATGTTGGTATGGATATGAGTATGGAACTTCCGGTTCTAAACCATCACGATTCCAGAGGAACCTGATGGTAATGGGATATAAATTAGCAATGCTTTCTTCTTCATATGGGTGCGCAGTATATTGGGGATACTCGTATCCCAGGTGGTTATGGTCACACTGGTAGTTGCAGTAGTGATAGTCATGCGTACTGGTATCATAATAGTAGTCGTAGATATGCGGGACATCATAAGCACTATCGTAGGTATATTCGTCATAGGGCTGCCAAATTGCATATAAAGCCATGTCTTCATGCACTGGCTGCGCAAAATCAAAGCCGCCGCCTTCAGGTGAAAGCGACCAATGTAAAAACCTGTGTCCAGCAAGCTCTGGCTGAGCCGGCTCATTTATGTACTGTCCTTTATACATAGTTATGTAGGTATATAAATCATCATAGCGGTTATAATATTCGCCTCTGCCATTGTTACCAGTAAGAGCAAATACAGCAGAAGAAGCAATAGCGATGACAAATACAAACGCCACAACCCACTTGATACGTGCGCGAGCCACTTTGCTACGCTTGTCATTAAATATGTATATCATTGCATTAGCCCCTTTCTTAGACATAAAAGTCTATAAAAGAGTAACATCGATGCTTGGCTAATTCAATCGCAATATATAACATTTGCATTACGTAATCACGTTGCAAAAATATCTATATCGTTTAAATTTTGGAGTTTTTTGGCTGCTAAATGCACAAAATTTTCAGAATATATCGCAACACAACAATGCAAAGGTTTGATTAGGAAAATTAATCAAACCTTTTTTGTTGGGAATTATTTGCACGTGCGCATTTGCCACAAAAGCCCTCCATTGTCAGGTGCTGTGTTAATAAGTTTAAAGCGATCGCTTTTGGCCCAATCATCAAAACTGCTAGTTTCTAATACTCGACATAAAATACTAATGCTTTGGAGATTATATTTTGCATATGGAGTTGAGAATAATATGGATGAAGTTTTAAGACAGGAAAAGAAATATCTTATAAGCTTAGACAGGTACTATTACCTATCCCGTCAGTTGTCACGCGTCCTTGAAGAAGATACGCACAGTAGTGGAGACGGGTACCTGATTCGCTCCTTATATTATGACGATATAGACGATACAGACTATGAAGAAAAAATAAACGGGGTAGAGGTACGCAAAAAAATACGACTACGCAATTATGGCCCATACTCAACCACAGCTAAGCTAGAGCTGAAACAAAAGCAGGGCCAGTGGCAAAAAAAACGGTCGCTACCCCTGGATAAGGACAAGGCCCTTGAGCTTATACACGGCAATTATACAGCACTACTCGAATGCAGATCAGACTTTGCAGACGAATGCTTTGGCATCATGAGTATGCGCTGTTACCGGCCCAAGGCCGTCATAACATATAACCGTAAAGTGTATGTAGCAAAAGAAAACGAAACACGAATAACTTTTGACCATAACATCAGAGGGTCAGAATCTTTCTTTGATATATTTTCTTCTGACTTAGTAGAAAACCCTATATTTGACCCGTGTATGGTTGTGCTTGAGGTCAAATATAATAATTTCTTGCTTAGTTATATCAAGGACATAATCCAGTCTAGTAACGAAAGCGAACGCGCAATAAGTAAATACTGCCTAGGACGGTCCCTGCTAGACAACTATTATTGGTAAACCATTTATGATTAGTAGATTGCTATACAAGCATAATAAAACCAAAATGCAACCATACTAGTTTTAAAGAAAGCCAAGTTTGTCGAATGGAGATTAGTGACTAATATGACTGGTGCATTAAGAGATATTGTAAATCAAAGTGGTAGCCTTACAGTACAGGATATTGCTATCCGTGTTGCTATTGCGTCTGTACTAAGCATGGTAATTTATGTTTCGTATTGGTATACACATACGGGTACGTCTTATAGCGGCAAGTTTAATGTCTCGCTGGTTACAATAACCATCTTAACCTGTACCGTAATGACCGTTATTGGCAACAATATAGCCCTGTCGCTTGGTATGGCCGGGGCGCTGTCTATTGTGCGTTTTCGTACTGCTATAAAAGACTCTAGAGATACGGCTTATATCTTTTGGTCGGTCATTGTGGGGTTGTGTAGCGGTGTTGCCGACTTTTGGACTGCGGTAATTGGTAGTGCTGCCGTGTTTGTTGTACTGCTTATTATGGGTAAAGTCCGCAACGAAAACAGGATATTGCTAATTATAAAAGGCAGCCGCAGTCTTGAGAAAGACATCGAGGGGACTGTGTTTACGTTTTTTAATAGGAAGGCGCTTTTGCGAGTAAAAAATACAACTACAACATCGCTGGAGCTTATATACGAACTAGATAGGCACACATACAACCTAGCATACAAAGGCGGTAAAAGCATCACACAACTTTTGTATGACAAAGAAGGCATGGAGTACGTAAACATTGTTACCCAAAACGATGAAATAAGCGGGTGATTTCATGCGAAAAAGCATTGTAGATTATGTAGGCTCTTTTGTTGTAATTATAATTGCGATTTTGGTCTTTTTGTATTTTGGCAGGGCCGACCAATCCACTAGATACCACCAGCATCTAAGAAGCCCAAGTGAGGCCGACCTGCACATTTGTACACTTTGCAGCCAAGATACCCTCTTGTGTACACATCTGCCAATAATATCAATTGACACCCATGGCCAAGAAATTCCCGGCCGCCCTGTTATGCTTGATGAGGTTAACCCATTTACAGGAAAGCGATATATACATCAAGTTACATCAGAGGGCGAGGCAGAAATATTGGCCCATGTATCTGTAATAGATAACACAAGCAACTGGAACCATAATACAGACACCCCTGTATACGAATCTTTGGCATATATGCGCTTACGAGGCAACTCGTCACGCTTTTTTGACAAACCCAATTATCGCATAAGCCTTGTTGATGAAAACGGTGAAAACAACCGCCTACCCCTGCTTGGTATAGCACCGGGCCACGAGTGGGCACTGCATGGCCCTTTTTTGGA
>Ga0123355_10002428_pt1 | contig 26328 bp, 21 predicted proteins | sample TergutEmb28metaG_3_FD_89872 | JGI IMG/M metagenome (GOLD analysis project Ga0123355, IMG submission 89872) | Embiratermes neotenicus P1 segment gut microbial communities from Petit-Saut dam, French Guiana - Emb289 P1 | ecosystem: Host-associated > Arthropoda: Insects > Digestive system > Gut ...
TATCTCACAGTCTGCATATAGACCTGCTGACTGGGCTTGTTTTATGGTCTGAACAATCATCAGTATCTTTCGTTGTTGATATCTCTTCATAGGATCTTCCTGCCTTCTAGTCATTTGATTTAACCAATGCAGTTGAGGTTGAGCCTACGATTTATTATTGCTTAAGGGATTGAATGTTATGTTCTTCTAGCTAGATTTAGCAGACTTATTCATTATATTATTGGCTCTTAAAAATATGCCAGCTCGCTAATGATTTCAGGAATCCTGCGCCTAACCCGGGATGACGGCAGAGAGCTTTCTAGTTTCTACCCCAGGTTGTCGCTCTTTTCCATTGCCTCTAACTCATTGTGGACGGCATTGAGTACAACGGGTTTCGGTGCTCGGATTCGGACATTTGAGAAAAAAAGCGTACTCTGATTTGAGTCAAATCAGAATACGCATCTACTTCAAGCATTGCTAAAAGATTGTCAAATGAATACGAATCATGTACAAAATATGCTCCAATATTTCTATGGTATGTAAGCACTCTTCATTTTTTTTAACGCTTAATGAACATAAAGAATTCCTATTACAATCCGAAACAAACCAGAAACTAAAACGTTCACATTTACCCATTCCTTCCAAATTCAGATACAGTTTGCCGGTATTTGCTTGGCGAGCCTATGTCGAACCTTTTACCATTAATTAATACCCCATATGCCCCATTGTTTTTAGCTACGGAGTTTAATGAGGGTGTTAGTTGAAACTCGCCAAACTCAGTTTTTCCTTCTTGGAGTTCTCGTTTCAATGATGCATACACATCTGAATTAATTATATACATAAAAATTGCATACTGTTTCCCATCTACACCAAGACGAGATTCAGCGTACTCAACAGTAGGTTTTTCGATTAAACTACTTAAATTAACTAAGGATCCATCGCTTGGCACAAAATGTCCTTGTACAACTCCATATTTAGGAACATCCTCTAACTGTATCTCGAACACTCCAATTGTTAATTTTTCTGTTTTTTCATATGCAGCTATCATTTGTGCAGCACAATTTAGATTTCCAGTGGAACTATAGAGATGGTCACCTAGCATCAACAAAACAGGCTCATTGTTCGAAAATCTTTCGCTTTGCAGAACAGCATGACCAAAACCTAACACTTCATCTTGATAAACAAACGTAAGTCTTTTTCGGATAGCTAATAAACGGCATTCATATTTATTAAGTCCTTCTGGCAACTTTTGGTAGTGTCCATCTTGTAACTTAGTGAACAGAGAAAGATATTGTTCTTCTTCACCTGGGCGAATTATCAAGCAAATTTCTTCTATACCAGCTGTAAACAACTCGTCTAATATAATCAATAAGGACGGTTTTACATATCCATCAGTATCTATTACGGGTAGCAACTCTTTCTTTATTGTTTTTGTTGCAGGGTACATTCGAGTTCCATATCCGGCAACAGGCAAGACAGCCTTTCTTATTGTCTGTGTTTTTGGTATGGTAAGCGTATAGCTATCGAGCCCGAGTGTGTTAGAAAGATAACTCTTTAGTTCAATTTGGTCTTCGCAGCTTTTGGCGACGAACTGAATTGAGCCATCTCCTTGAGAACCAACTCCTTTACCGCCGTATACCCATTTTGCCAAAACAGGATCATTAAGAACTTTATGAAGGTTTTCTGCCTGTAGTTCTACAGGGGATAGCGGAGCTGCATAGCGGTCAAATTTTACTTGAGCTTCTCTCATTAGTGCGCCGATACGTTCATGATTATTTGCAGAAATAGCCGACAAAACGTCTTCAATAATCAACTCATTTTGAACTCCAAGCAACTCATGTAATGCCAAGTGTTCATCTGTTCTCGAGTATGGATACGCAGCATTCAAGTCTTGAAGAATAGCAATAGTATCTTTTTCTGCCATAAGATCTGCAAAAACAAGATACAATGGAGTGTTGGTTTTTACTGGATATACATCTATAGAGTCACCGTCGAAGATCATTTGTACGATGCCTTTTCCATAAGCACAGGCTTGGTCAAGCCTCCCACAACGGGAAGGTGTCAATTGTTCTCCATAATACGCTGCTTCCATTTCACCACGCACAGTTAGGTTCAGTCCATAAAGGCGACTAAAAGCCCGAGCCGTTAAAACACTGATAGCAGCAGAAGAAGACAAGCCTTTCTTTTGTGGTAAGGTCATTTTGTAACAATTAAGTTCAAGTCCTCCAATATCGTAAAAAGTAGATATGTATGCCGCTACTCCCGCAATGTATGAAAAATAACCACCCTCTGCAGCAATTTTGCGTAATCCGCTTGTATCGAATGGATGCTCAAAATCTATAACCTGCCCATCTGCAGTTACTGTCCTTAGTTTCAAACTATCGCATATACGGGCTGTGGCATGTATACCTTCTTCTGTGCAAGCTACTAGAGCCTGTCCCGGTGTTATGTTGCTATTAAACTTACGCATTTGTCCGGCCCAGTCAGAATGTTCTCCAAAAAGACAAAGTCTACCTGGAACAAACAACTCAATCTCTTCATAGTTCACTTACCATTCACCTCACTACTTACTTGAGTATCCACGGAAACCCGAAATCTGCTCTCAACTGTCATCCAAGGCTTGGTCTGGACGCTCCTACACTCTTGTCAAAATCGTCAACGAGAGGCCGAGAGGCATAGGATTGCGAGTCAGCCTCACACAATAACGCAAATTAGTTTCCGAGGAGCCTCTACTATATATTTGTTTCTGATAGAACAAAGTATAAAGCGTCAAGCTATCCTACGTGTTCCATTTACCTGCAAAAACAGGTTTTCTAAAAATACGCATTAAACATCATCTTTTCAAAGAAAAGAGCCAGGACACGTTCATCTTCATTGATACGCAACTCTTTTGGAGTTGTAGCTGTGGGCAAGATAAATGCGATGTGAAGACTGTTATCTGGGAAGAGAGAGTTGGGTATCAAAATTTCATATGTTCCTGACTGGCTGATTTCCCAAACTGCTAAAGTTGTTCCGTTCACCTCAAACTCCACCCACTGAACTTCCAATCCATAACCAGTTAGCGGTTGTGCGGTAAAAGAGAAAACAAGATCATTTGGCGAATAGGGAACACAAAACATAAATTCAGTTCTGTGACCAGATGACCAAACGCCTGTTTCCTCCTGCTCAGACAATCCTCTCAAATAAAATCTATCATATGCATGATTTTCTCTATCAAAATGAATCAGATCCGCAAAAGTGATTCGATTTATTGGTAACCTTTCAGCTATGCGTACCTGAATTTTATTAACCTCTGCTAAATGAAAGATATTGTTAGTTTTTAAAAACTCAATCTGTCTTTCATTGCTTTCAAGCGTAAATGAGAACTTAACTATGTTATCCGATCTATATAGATCAAATATGTCAATGTGATGTTCTCCTTCAGAATGTGTGGCCAGGAAATTTGCGCCAAGTAGTCGTTGTCCAGTGAAAGTAACCTCATACCGGCCGGCAGGCAAATGAACTTGGGGGCCTAACTGTATGTTGCGAGTCGCAAAGAAAGGTGCTGCAACAGCTAACTCTCTACTAAATTGGCAAAAACGAAGCGTATTCGTGCCAAAAATTAACGTATCAAAAGCAGACTCGCTATATCCGACGCTCTCCATTCTTGAAATTAAGTCTGATTCATATGCATTAATTGGCCTGCTTGTGACTGTGACCGAAGAACATGTTGAAACTGCTGGAACCAGTTTGCAAATTATCTGTAATATATATGGGGATTTGCGAGGTGTTCACAAATGGGTAATACTCATATCGCGTCATTGGAATTATACTATGGCGATAAAGATTGAATTGAAGGTTTAAAAGGGGTAATCCCCACCCAACTGCATTTGCATATATAAGCGGGTACTCCCTTGAAGTAATATTAGCATCATCGAACAAATTCACTATATGATGCTCAGTAGTAATTTCTTGAGATTGTGGTATATGTAATATGATTGTGTAATAGTAGAAATTATATAGTGAGGTATGAAAAACTTAACAACCCCAACAGGTATAAAAACAGCAAAAAAAGCCAACAGATGGCATTTATAAGTTTGATACAACTTTGATAAAAAATCATTTGTATTTTTAGACATTATTTCACAATACCTTCCCGGATGTTTTTGACTTCAATGTGGTAAATCATATAAGACACGGACGCATAAGCCACAAAAATAACAAAATGAGAAAAAGCAGCTCCTGCTATACCATGCTGTGTAACCAAGAATAGCATAACCGGAACGGATATTACAGCAATAGCCACCACTACAAATAATATCTTATTCATCAATCGCAACAGTAACAAGGCTACGCTGTATGCGGCTATTCCCCCATTCAATGTACCGCCCAGAATAATAAATGTAAATTCTAGCTTATACGAAGATAAGTCGGTTCTATAAATCCATGACAACAGAGGGATTCCGAATGTGAAACAACATAATAAGAATATTGCTGCAAGTCCTGCCATAATCAATAGTTGATATCTTATCCGTCGCGCTAAATCATTTATTGTTCCAGCAGAGTATATTTGTGCTGTTTTGGTAACTTCCGCTCCATTAAAGAATGAGTTGCACAGCAAATTAAAAGCTACGGTGGGCATTATTAGTATTGAAACAATTGCAACTGTTTCATCAGAATGCAAAAATCCAAGAAAATATTTTTGCGCATTACCCAGATATGAAGCAACAAACCATGATAACAGTAATGGCAATGTACTAAACGCAAGCGCTTTTATAGCCGCAATATCAAATTTAACGCACACCCACTGGAAATGCATGCGACAATACCATATAAAAACAATGTAAACCGCTAGAATTACAACATCTGTGACAATAAGCGCTATAATAAGCGAACGTGTTATATATATAGCAGCTGAAAAAGCGACCAATGCCGAAATGAATGCACACACGCGCATGCGGCCTGCTATGCGCATTTTACTGTTTTGCTGCAGGTTACCCATGAATACGTCAGCGACACCGTCTGTGAGATATATAAAAAAAAAGGAGATGATTACTATGACTCTGTCCATCTCAAATCTTCCAGCAAGAACAAATATGAAGATTGCAACCGTTGCAAGAGCCGCCGTGCAGAGTCGTAGACCCAGATAAGAATTCAATGAAAATTCATGCTTGACATCTACAGCTTGAACTGGCCTGACACCGAACATAACAACAATATATAGCAGTGTAGCAACAGCGATAGCAAAACCAAGAAATCCAGCTGCCGCAAGACCTGCTATCCTTACTGTGAGCAGAAGCATTACCGCAGAAAAAACAGATGTTACCCCTGACGCCAAAAGTGTCCAAAGATTATTTTGAAAATCTGGTTTATTTACTTTTTCAATAACTCTTTTAAGGTACATAAGCGTACATCTTTAAAAACCTTTCTTCAATGACATAATTCGGGTTAGCGTCCAATATTAATTGCCTAAGAACTTGCGGGTCATCTGGTATATGATAAGTGCATATTGCTAATTTAGGCGCTAAATTTTTCAGTGTATTCTTTGCGCCCTTGAGTAGCAACCGCTCAGCTCCTTCAATGTCAGCTTTGATAAAATCGACGCGCGGCAGTTTATTTTCCTGAACAAATTTATCAAGAGTTATGGTTTGAACTGTAACAGTCTCAGTTTCTTTATTACTGACAAGTAGTTTATCTTTAACATCTTTTATATCTATGATTCTGCTATGAGCGTACAAATTATCATTTTGTACAAAGCTCACTGCGCCCTCTTTGTCCGACAATGCGTATTTACAAATAGTAATATTAGGATTGGCTATTGCTGTTTTTGAAAGGAAGTTTTGGATTATATGCTCGAACGGCTCAAAAGCGTAGACATTTGCGCCTTTTGCACTTGAAACAGCTGAAAACAAACCCATGTTAGCACCGCAATCAATAACTACTTCCCCAGAATCAATGCACACTTGCTTCAGCTCATATGGGCCTTCTATATGAAAACAATTGCAAAACTCAGGAGAATCAATAAGGTGGGGAAGTATAAGATCACAAAATTCCCACATAAAAATCCCCCTACTACCCGTAGCGGGTTTGGGGACAACTGCTCCGTTAAAATCATACATTGAGTCGTCTTTGCCCCAAGTAAATAAATCAGACATAACCTGGTAGATACGTTGCCGTTCACTCTTTACTGCATAACCCGATAAATAAAAGGCTCTATGGCATGTCTTTAGCCACGAAGCAAAAAGTGTTTTGACTGGATCATCTTTAAATGGGTATCCAGGTAGTCTTTTAAAACTTCTGTATCTGTATAATCTTTGTCTAACTAGGGGGGAAAACCTGTAATTAATTGTGTTCATTACTGTTCTCATATTTTATTTATAATCCTCTCAAAAAGATTATTCATTCATGTATCCTTACGATCGTTTTTGTTTTCGTACGGTGTCTGTTAATAATGCGGACAACTATTTGGCGCAAGTGCATAACAAATATATCCCGAACTGACAATGATTTCAGTTTCATGAGTAATTTGGTGTTTTCGGCTTTGTCACTGTCTGATAACACATCAAAGTCAATAATGTACCTTCTATAATTCTTTATTATGTAGTCAGGCAACAGCATGTGACTATCCATTGCTCTTAACTTGTAATTTCTCCCCTGGATATCTGTTCCTTTGATAATACTTTCTTCTATATGGGTGGAACTTGTGTACTGCTTTGTATTAAATTCTTGATGAGCGATCGCACCCATTTTCTCCTTTATTTCGTCCCTTCCCCCCAGATAACTCATGTGCCATCCAAGTTGAACACTGCCGTTATCTTCCAGCTTCTTTGACAATGCCATTGGAAATTTTTTCATTCTGATTTTGTTGGGTGTTGTTTTTTTAAGCTCAGCATATGTACACGCTTTCGCTCTCCACCACAAAGGAACCGTCACATTTAAAAAATTTACAAAATACAAACACATAAACATTGGAATGATAGTCAATTTATCTAATCCTCTTCTTCTCAGTAAATTTATAGTAGCGGGATTTGGGATTTCATCGCAATCTGATATTAATATTATATCCTCATCACTGCAGTTGGTTAGCCCTCTGGCCATGGCATTCCTTTGATAATTCTCCCTAACCCATGGATCGTCTGCATTTGGAAAATCATCGACACACACATAAATAATTTGAGAGAGGAATTTTTCGTACTTTGCCTTATTTTCCTTAAACAGTAAATTCTTCTCTTTTCCGGTGTGCGTTTGGGCTGCTTCTACTAAAACAAAATAATCAACATAGGGTGCTAACAGATTGAATCTAATATCCAATAAGTCAAGTTCATTAAAGAAAGTGAAGCAATCGTATATCTTCAATTATAATTACCCCTCATCTGTTTTTGGTAAATGTCGCAAGCAAAATTATTGAAATATGAAATATATGTTTGAAATTTCTGCACATTTTTACCTTAAAAATGATTCTTCATATGCCTTTCCTTAAGCTTGTTATATATTAGGGTAGGAAAACTATCGCAATAAGCTCTGGTAATACGGTTTAGTTCTGCCCCAGATTTCCTTATAATCACTTTGTCATCTGCAGCATTAATTAACATCTTTTTTCGTCAAGTAAACCCTGATGTGATCTGACTTGGCTACCCAGTTTAGATAAACTGAGTATACTTTATGCATCCAATGAAGCATGCCTCCATTGAACGATCGTTTCAGAAACTCGTTCTGCTGGGATAAAGTTAATCCTTTCATATAAAGTTTGCTACGTATCGTTCCTTCAGTAGAATCGTGAATAACTCTTAGAACCTGAAATCCTGTTTTTGATGCTAAGAGGGAGAGGCTTCTTAATGAATGCAAGAAAATATGCCTTGGTGCATCAAGTGCAAACCAGGTCTCTCTGTACTTCGTCCAAGCATTACCTGATACAATTGGAATTCGAATTATTAACTCCCCATATTCTGCCAATAATGAATGTAGCTTTCGTAATACCTTTTCTTGATCTTGCATATGTTCCAGAGAATGATTCAGCATAATTATATCGTAAGTCTCATCAAGCTTAAAAATCTCACATTTTCGTATGCAAATATTGCCGTTCGGCAAGCTATACTGAATATCCTTTTCTATATAAGGGTCACACCCGAAGAGTTTCCGAAAACCCGCTAAGGAAAGTCTATATAACATTTTTCCATTTCCGCATCCAACATCTAGAATCTTCTTATCAAAAATCCCGGTAGTTGGACGTACTGGCAAAAATGAGTTTGGCCATAATGCAAATGTAGGAACAGTAATCAATTTGAACTTGTTATTGTAATAGATTGCATTCAGCCAAATAAATCCAGCGAGCAAACGTTGTCTCAGCAATGATGTGCTTCCCTCAAAAGATACAAAGCTATAATAATTACTCGGATAATACTTAGTGAAATCTTCTGGTACGTCAACAAGCCACAAGCACCCACACTCGTTGCATTCTGCATACTTAAAAGCATCCCCCAAGCCTAGAAGCATCTCTTTAGCTTCATAGAACATGTTTCTTTTACTGTTCCCACAAATTCTACATGAGTACATAAAGTATTGCCTCTCTATCTGGCGCTATTTGATTACCTTATTTTGACACGAAGCATAAATTTCTGGTATAGTTCGAAAACTAAACGATATAAAAAATTGGGCAGTAAATATAGCAAAAGCACGGAAAGCTTAAAATCTGAACGAGCTGTAGAGCGCAAAACAAGTATAATTGTTCTATGCGTTAGCTTATACCCAATATTTTTTTGACCAGAAAGAACTGCTATGTGCACTTTATTAACTCTATATTCATTTTCCTGAAAGCAAAGAGCACTATTTATGTCAGCTTTTCTTTGTGGAAGAATGGCCATCATGATTGTTCTTAAATGCTCAGAGCATTTGTCAAAGTGTTCAAACGTATACGTTTTATATAATGAGCTATGAGTAGCTCCGCTTGTATAGTTGTATAACGGTATGTCAATAGTAGAAATAACTGCTGAGGAGAGAGTAGCTGCAACCAGACAATCTGCAACGAAGCAACAATCCTCACCAGCAAGAATATCTTCTCGAAAACGAACAGGGCGAACATGGCATAACCCCTCTTCACCTTGCAGCAGGCTATTTCGTATTAGCTTATTCCACACAATAAAAAATGGGGCAAAATATCTATAATTAGCAAGATAAACTGTAAGAAATTCAGCAGGAGTATACGTTTTTTCATGGGGGATCTTGATTGTCCTTATAACTGCGTTTACACTAGAATTAATACCGCATATGCATATATCCGTAGCTGACTCGTTTACTTGATTATACATATATTCATACATATTTTCTTCAATAACATCATCATGGTCAACAAAAGCGACAAATTCACCTTGTGCAACATCAAGCGCGGCATTACGCGCGCTGCATACACCGCCATTTGACTTGTGAATTACTTTTATGCGACGGTCTTTCTTTGCAAACATGTCACAAAGGTCACCGCTGTTATCCGGTGAACCATCATCAACCAGGATAATTTCTAATTTTGTATATGTTTGACGCAAGATACTGTTTACACATGCATGTAAATATCGTTCAGATTTATATACTGGAACTATTACTGAAATAAGGTCTTTCTGCATTTACTTCCACCAATTCTTCTACAATATCGCACATTCTCTCCCAAGAAAACTTGTACGCTTCCCTCTCAATATTTTTGTGAAACTCTTCTGCCTTGTGCTCTGCAAAGAAGCGTACAATCGCATCCGCCAGTTCCTTAGATTTAAATGGCGGGACAATATACCCGGTCTCATTATCCAAAACTACTTCAGGTAGACCACCCACATTTGTGGCAACAACTGGCTTACCAAATCCGTAAGCAATCTGGACAATCCCACTCTGCGTTGCGGATTCATAGGGCAGTACAACCAAATCAGAAGCCACAAAATAATTTTCCACCTCACTGTCGGGGACATAACCATTAACTACGATAATGTTCTCCCGACAACCAGTATTCTCTACGTGCTGTGCGTAATCATCTTTTTCATTTTCCAAGATATCTCCAACAATCAGCAACTTACAGTCCGGTAGGCTTTTTGCAATTTGTGGCATGGCATCCAACAGGTGCTTAACCCCCTTATACTCCCGGACAAACCCAAAAAACAGAAGTATTTTTTCTCCATTGTCGAGTCCTAGCTTTCTGCAAGCTTCCGCTTTGTCTATATTGGTTTGGTTGAAAGCCTTATACGTGGGGAGTACTGTTCTTATATATTTTGCTGCAGGATTTAAGCTCAGCAGATCTTGCTCATCCAGTTTCGAATGTACAATGAATGCATTTCCTCTGTATAAGGTCATGCGAGTCAAAAACTTTTGCATGGGGAATTTCTCATGCGGGAAGACATTATGGCACAGAAATATGATTTTGCAATACTTCTTTATAAAGCCTAAAATGCTCCAATATGCAGGAGCAAAAAACGGATGCCACCACTGAACAATAACCAGATCTGGCCTTTGACTTTTTATAAAACAAGCTGTTTTAAACCATGAAAAGGGGCAAATAGTGTTAACTAAATAATGTGTCGGCTCAATTTGGAATGCTCTGTTCTCATAATCCTTTTGTGTTCCTCGGGGGTACAGGATTCTAGGGTATTGCAGCTTGTATGACACCATGGTGCCATTATGTTTTTTTTGTAGCTCCTGTATCATCAGGGAAGTATAATGTGCTATGCCACCTCTGTACGGATACACAGGCCCAATCATGATAATGTTCATAGGCAAGTCCCTTGTTTCTTCATAAAAACATAGTTTATATATTCTTCTTGATAGTTAGCAACCTGTTTTAGCAACCTGTCCGTATAAACGTATGCCTTATAATCACACAGACTTTTTATGTAACTAAAAACTTCGTTATCATTCAAACCAAAATTCTCCGATCCCGCACCTAGTTCGCAAACAATTACAGGAGCATTTAATTTGATAAAGTTTTCGCCGCCCTCAAAAACAAACTTTTCAGCACCCTCCACGTCACATTTGATAAAGTCAACACGATGTAGATTGTACTTAGATACGATGTCAGCTATTGTTGTGACTTTTACCTTCACGCTATTCACATCCCCCGAACTGGTTAAATGCGCACGCGTGTTTCTCTGTACTCCATCAATAAAAGGCACATTAATTAACATCTCACCTGATTTGTTTGATACTGCTCCGGGGATTAGACTTGTGTTTTTAAGACGAAGGAACTTTATTATAAAGGTTAATATCCTTAGATTTTCAGGTAGCGGTTCAAAGGCGAAAACTTTACCATATCTGCCTGCAGCACTTGAAATGGCATAAGTGTAACTACCAATATTTGCGCCAATATCAAAGCACACCGCTCCCTTGCAAACAAATTGCTTTATAAGCCTTAACTCAGGTTCGTTTACAAGCGTGAACTTGGAGCAAACACACCAGAGCATGCAAATAACCTTGTTTTGTTTCAATTTATTCGCTAATTTTGCGGTGATGGACATAATATCATTACTCCAATCCAAATTGACTAGATCTAGATCAATTATTCAGTATAATCCTCAAGCTCTCTGTCAAATAGTGCTCTAAGGCATTCTTTAAATGGAAACCATTCAAAACTAGCTATGTCCAGACATGTCTTATCCAACGAAATATCGTATGGCGTGTTTCTTTGACCAGATACTTTGTAGCAAGCATATATGATGCTCTCACTCAATATACCCCAAAAAACTCCGTTCACAAGGTATGGCTTGATATGTTCGATGCTGATTCGTGGCGGTTATATCGTAATTCATTTAGTGTCCATATTTTTTTCGTAGTAGTCCTGATAAGCACCAGCAAGGATGTTCTCCCACCAGATCCGATTATCCAAATACCAACGGATAGTTAGCTTAATTCCCTCATCAAAGCTTGTTTCTGGCAACCAGCCCAGTTCTCTGCTTATTTTGGATGAGTCAATCGCATATCGCATGTCATGCCCCGGCCTGTCCGTCACGAAATTAATCAGGCTTTCTGACTTGTCCAGTTCCCACAATATGGTTTTTACCACGTCAATATTCGCGCACTCATTATGGCCACCTATGTTGTAGACTTCCCCCATGCACCCATTGTGGATAATCAAATCAATCGCTTTGCAATGGTCCTTTACATAGAGCCAGTCTCTCACATTTTCGCCATTACCGTATACAGGCAGAGGTTTGTCATTCAACGCATTAGCAATCACTAGCGGGATCAGCTTTTCAGGAAAATGATAAGGTCCATAGTTATTAGAACTGCGAGATATAGTTGTTGGTAACCCATAAGTTCGGTGATACGCAAGCGCTAGCAAATCAGCAGAAGCCTTTGAGGCTGAATATGGACTGGAAGCTTGCAAAGGCGTTTTCTCTGTAAAAAACAACTCTGGTCTGTCTAGAGGCAAATCACCGTACACCTCATCAGAAGATACCTGATGAAACCGTTCTGTGCCGTATTTCCGGCAAGCTTCCATCAACACGCTTGTACCGAGGATATTGGTTCTTAAAAATACGTCTGGGCTGGTAATCGAGCGGTCTACATGGGTTTCTGCTGCAAAGTTAACCACTATTTTCGGTAGGTGTTCTTCAAACAGTGCGAATACTGTCTTTCTTTGCGCTATATCACCCTTCACAAAAAGAAACCGAGAATTCTTCATGACATTGGCCAAAGTTTCCATATTACCGGCATATGTCAGCGCGTCCAAGCAAATCAAATTGTAATTAGGATATTTTTCCAGCATGTAATGCACAAAATTCCCGCCGATAAATCCTGCGCCTCCTGTGATCAGAATATTCATATCAACTACTCCATTCAAAATCGCAATCACTTTCACGCAGAAAAGGTGCATTCTCATCCTTTTTAGAAACAGACGGCTGGGATACTCCCCAACCAACGCCAAGCTCAGGGTCATCCCAGCGAATGCAACGGTCAGCGGCGGCATTGTAAAAATTGTCTGTCTTGTATAGGAATTCAACATCGACAGTTAATGTTAAGAATGCATGGCCAAACCCCCGCGGAATCAATAATTGCCGATTGTTTTCGGCGGAAAGTTCCACGGCCACCCACTTCATGAATGAAGGAGAACCTCTGCGCAAATCCACAGCCACATCCAACACAGCTCCTCTTGTGCATCTCACAAGCTTCGTTTGAGCAGCATCTCCTTTCTGGAAATGAATTCCTCTCAGAACACCTTTTTGAGCGGAATAGGAGTGGTTATCCTGAACAAAATCATATTCCAGCCCTGCGTTTTTCATCTTAGAAACAGACCATGATTCCATAAACCAGCCCCGGTTATCCTCATAGACTGTCGGCTCCAAAATATATACATCCGCAATATCTGTCTTTGTCACGTTCATAGACTCACCTATTCGCGATTTGATACAGGTACCTGCCATAATCGGTTGTTTTCATCTTGTCTGCCTGAGCCAGAAGTGTCTCTTTTAATATATACCCACGCCTATAAGCGATTTCTTCTAAACAAGAAACATACAGTCCTTGCCTGCTCTGTATGGTTTCCACAAATACTGACGCGTTTAGTAGCGCACTGTGAGAACCCGTATCTAGCCAGGCCATCCCGCGGCCAAATATCTCAACTTTTAGTTTTCCCATATGCAAATATGCTTCATTTATTGACGAGATTTCTATTTCGCCCCGACGGGATGGTTTAACTGCTTTGGCAATATGAACAACCTGATTATCATAGAAATACAAACCCGGTACGGCATAATTGGACTTTGGAATTTCCGGCTTTTCCTCAATTGAAAGTGCATTACCGTGCTCATCAAAAGCGACCACTCCAAATTCACTCGGATTATTCACATGATATCCAAAAATAGTTGCACCCTCTGTTTTTTTTGCGGCATTTTCCAAAACTTTTGTAAAACCGCGCCCATAAAAAATATTGTCTCCCAAAACCAGGCAAACACGCCCCCCCCCTATAAACTCCTCTCCAACAATGAAAGCGTCAGCAAGACCACGAGGCAACTCTTGAATCGCATAAGAAAAATGCACTCCATATTGTTCACCGCTGCCCAACAGACCCTTGAATTGATTTATATCCCGCGGTGTTGATATAATAAGTATTTCGCGGATGCCTGCAAGCATTAATGTCGAAATAGGATAATAAATCATAGGCTTATCGTAAATGGGAAGAATTTGTTTAGAAATTGTCAAAGTAGACGGATACAATCTTGTACCCGCTCCGCCTGCAAGGATAATGCCCTTCACTCAGCCACACCCCTCATGTAAGACTTGGACTGGCTCAAAAAAACGTAGACACTATAATATCTCAATACATAAGAGCAACGGATGATAATCAACAAAAGTGATGGATTTACTTTACCCCTAATTGACGATGAATGAATAAAAGCCAAATTTCTTCTTTCCTATTTTGCCATTGGCTGGCGGGCGATATTGGGTAGATGTAATTCTTAAGGACACGATGATCACGAGATATCATTAAAATAGTTGCTCTGTAGTTGTTCACTTTTAGCCTGAATTTCCATTCTTTTTACTCGATATTGAACGTCTTCTAAAAGTTTACGATTTACCGAAACCGTGTCCGCTAATATCCCACAAACAATGACTATTACTCCAAGCATCATGAGTAATGATGAAAGTATCAGAGATTGAATATGCTGCCCAACGTCACCCATTATCAACAAAACCAAGAAGCGAAGGCCTATAATTAATCCCAAGCTAAAGAATACGGAACCAATAGTTCCAAGAAACTTCAAGGGTCGGTACATAATATACGAACGTATAATAATGGATGTCGAGCGCCTCACATAGCCAAACATGCTCTTAAATAATCGAGACTCCCTTGTTTCTGGGTTGGTGCGTATAGGTACAGATTTAATAGCAGTTCTGTTGACTCCTGCCTGTACAATAGTTTCCAAAGTGTAAGTGTAAGGGTTAACCACGTTGATACGCATCGCAGCATCTCGACTGTATGCCCTAAAGCCGCTTGGTGCATCTGGGACAGATGTTCCAGATGCAATACGCACAACCCAGCTTCCAAACCGTTGGAATTTTTTCTTTTTCCACGAAAAATGTTCGGTGTCTGTAATAGGGCGCTCACCGATAACCATATCAGCTTGTCCGTTTAGAATGGGGCGAACCAACTTTTCAATATCTGATCCATTGTACTGGTTGTCTGCATCGGTGTTTACAATAATATCCGCGCCAAGGCGAAGACTGGCATCAATCCCCGCCATGAACCCACGGGATAGCCCTTTGTTGTTTGTAAAACTCACTACGTGATGAACACCGCATGATTGTGCTGTCTTCACCGTATTGTCTTTGCTGCCATCGTTGATTATTAAGTATTCAACTGTGTTAATTCCTTCTACTTCAAGTGGTAAATCCGCTACAGTTTGTGGTAAAGTCGCTTCCTCGTTGTAACAGGGAATTTGAATTATTAGTTTCATGCTGATGATTCCTTCTTTCACATAGCAAATCAATGGTTCAAAATCATCGGTATGCTAAAAATGGGGCGAGTTGATGCTTCTTTGGCCTTACCACTGATGTACCTACTTTTTGCATTGTTTACGACAACCTTCTGACGGTTAAACTCTTTAATATTAGAGTTTCCTCACCTATATTACGGCATCTAAATTCGATTTCTTGATAATTTTCATCCAAATCAATAATAAATTGTACTTTTTCTGGTGTTATGTTCAAATCTTTAAGCTCGAAGTATACTTCTAGCGCATGAGAACAAACATCGAAATATCCACTATCGAGAGATTCCCCTTTAAATGTTACAAGAAATTGTCCTTTTTCTAAGTTGATATAAGGGCCGAACATAATTGTATTCGGATGTATTTCAACAGTTTCTACTGAAATTCTATAACTTCCACTAAAGGCCATACTATGAACAGTTGTGGACTGAGCGTCGTCTATAAGAGCCATATAAAAGCCTAGTGTTGAAGTGTTTGAAAAATCCTGCATTAGTGAAAGACTGCCTATTATAGCTGGTTCTTCTAATTCGACTAAGTATAATCTACCAAATCTATCTTCACCAATCAGTTCCAGTGAGCTAGTTTTTAATATTCTATCCACTAACATATTACCTTCGAGTGCGTTAAAAAAAATCGCATTAGTAGCTCCATTTTTTCTAGGAATATACACTTGGATGTTTTTCGTAAAAAAAAGACTTATCTTTCCTGTAAAGTTATCATGCAATACATTATCGATTCTTGCAAAAACCAGCATACCAGCCCCTTTTGTCGCAAAACTGGTGAGACTATATGTATCCTCTAGTGATGTTATTGTATGTACAGTTTGGGCATCATTGTTTACAGGCATGAGAAAATCAGACACTGATATTGTATTTACAGATTTCCTCGCATACATCGGGATTCTATAGAATTCATTTATTCGGCTAGTGTTAGGCACTACTAAAATGTTAGATTCGCAGAAATTCTCTAGGATATTTTGATAAGAAATTGCTTTCTCAATTATTTCAAATCTGTAAAGAAATCTTTCGTTCTGCGATTCAATATGGATGCGTGCGTTTTGTTGATTTAAAATAATGACAACACAGACACAAACAACAAAAATCGGCTGAACCAATTTACAGATTCGTGGCTTGTATTCCGACTTCATTTTACTTTGAGCAAACTTGGAAAACGCAATAATTAGGATTAATAACCCAAAATACTGTAAATATATGTTTAAATATGCAATTCCAAGAGGGAGTTGTTGATATCTTGTGGAAAGAGCATATGGTATACTAGGCAGTAAGTACAACCCTACCCCAAGAAAAGTCAACTTAACGTTAGCACTATTATTTGGTTGGAGATGTTCAAGATCAATATTATTGTGTTGTTTCATTTTGATTTTATAGATCAATAACAAAAACAGTAATGTAATGTAAAGATCCTGAATTTGAATATTTGTAATGAAAATTAATATCCCTTGACTAAAACCACCCATAATAAACCAAAAATATGATAGCGGAAAAGCTGTTAACATTTGTGTAAAAAAATTTCGTACCACCAAGTGTATATCAAATGATAAATCAACGCCAGAATACACTTCTTCAACAATGAAGTTTCTGATATAAAGTGTAATTCCAAGGCTAATCATAATCATAATCAAAAAAGGTAAAGCATTCTTAAGAGTTCTTCTCGCACTTTCTCCATAACTAGGATTTTGGTCATACTTAGCATGAACATAAGTAAAAATTATTCCTAAAACAATGGGAAAGAAAAAATATGCTAGTTCATATATTAAAATGCTACATAGATAACAGATAAATGAGAATATGTAATAACTCTTTAATCCATGCTCAATATATTTAATTATGTATGAAAGACTTAATGTGAGCAAAGTTAGTAAAGTTTGGATAAGACTAAAATACGAGGTTAAAGGGCAATGATAATTATATATCTGAAAGAATAAAGGAATAAATAGCATAACTGCTATTTTTTGGTATTGCGAACCAGTTATTTGCAAAACTAACTTGCCCATTAACACGATATTAAATAACGTGCTGAAAATCAAAAATGACTTGTACAGAAATACATTAGATCCGAATATCAATGCAACTGTATAAACAAAAAAATAATGAAGAGGGATAAATCTACCTATACTAATATGTCCTATTGTTGCTCTTGACACCTCACCCCAATATGAGTTACTGGGAAGATTTACATGAATCAAAGCATGCGAATCATCATTAAATAGCCCACTTTGGTGAATTATAGCTAACTGAGAAAACGCCAAAAAAATTAATGCTATGTCTAATGAGTATCGTTTTACAAAACCAGCCTTTTTTAAATACACTTTATCTTCTTTCGGGTCTGAACAGATCAATTTAATATAGGCTCCTTCATTAACATTTTGCATTCTTCACATAAAGTACCTGTATTTTTTACTCTAGCATCACTCTCACAAACATACCAATTACCTTCACTGGATTTCTAGCAACTAGTTCATGCGGTGAGGCAATGCACCCTTTGAAACCACCATACCTGCATCCACAATTACATATGGCATGGATGAAGCTCCTCTAGCTTTTGTTTTCGGACTTCTGGAACTCTTGTCACCCCGACTGCTCTGAAAAGTGGCAATTATTCCATATCTATTGTCATTATAGTAATTGTCTCCACTTGTAGGATTGTTCCTTCAGTCACAAATACACGGTATTCAACGCCATCCTGGTTCATCGATAGCGAAAAAGGCAGAATAATTAAGGCCTCGTGCTCATCATTAAACAAATCTGGCGAAAGTCTCTTCTGAGCAAAAACTTGAGGTTCTCCGGAATATTGGGAATATACCTCAACTCTTCCTAATTCATATTGTCTCGACTCAAGGAGTCTGATGTGTAATTCTACTTTATATATACCACTTTCTAAACTCATATATGGACCAAATAACAGAAATCCCTCGCTGCCATCGGAAACGAAAGTTCGAGTTTCTATGCTCTCGCCGATCTCAATTACGTGGCTATTTTGAGAACCAAACCCTGAACTTTTTTCAGCCAAATTGAAAGTTATATAACCATTGCTAGCTTCAACCCGATAAACACTAAAGCCCCATCCCCAATCAATTAACTCTGACGGATAACGCCCCATACTTCTTTCAGGAAATTGCCCTGAAACATTGTGGTTGCTGACTAACTGAAAGTTAACATCAAAGTTTGACTGTGTGTCGGTTCTTTCAGTAATGAAATATATTTGGCTATTGAAGTTAGGATCGTGGCCCGGTTTGCTGGTAACCATGTATGCATTCTTTCTAAATACAAACCGTAGTGGGCCAGCTATATTCCCGTTTGTAGTTAAAAGAACCGCATCAGGTTCAAATTGTTCTGCTAGATAGGCCATACTGTCAACTACTCCTTCAAACATTGGCTGGAACAAAAAGATTGAACTCTGGGATGCAGTGTATGTAAAAATAATGATAGTGCACAGTGTACCAGTTATTTCTCTTATAGAGTATAGATATGAACTCATTTTCTTGTCTGTTGACTCCATAATATGCTTGAATAACCCACATATACCGAGACTACAGTACAATAATACAAAAGGAATATTCACTGTAACCCATCGCCGTGATGCCCAAAAGTGGTCCGGAGTTATACTTGGTCTGTAAATGTATCCAATCATGCTAATAAGTCCAATTAACAATAATAAATACTGTGACTCTAACTTTATTCGATTACCCCTAAGTGCGAGGTATAAGCCATATATCGAGAGCGGAATCGCTATAAAAGAAGTGTACCAAGTAAATTCAACCATAGCATTGCCATCAAACGAATAATTAACTAACGGTCTAACGAAGTAAGCTGTTAAGAACAAAATCATGAACAATATACATATCAAACTAGCACCAGTTCTATAATCCAATAACTTTGTTAGATAGTCGGGATTGCTAAGCGGTTTGCGAGTGATCAAAAGCATAACTTCTGAAAAAACAACCAGTGCGAAGAAAAATATATTTATGTATATGATCCCACTTAAGGAGCCACCCACCCACAAATCATAAAAGTAAGGCTGAGAAAAGGTAAATCCAAACCAAAGAGAAAGGCAGAGGCCTACTGTATAAACTAAACCAATTGTTCTTGCAAGCGATAATTTGTCGTGCTTGAAAAAGGCCGTGTAACTCCAGAGTATGAATATCCCTACGCCCCAGATATAAGAATCGATCCGAGAAAACATGCTGAGTAAAATCAAAAGCCCGCTCACAGTGGGCATGATTATGGAATCTTTATGTTTATTCCCAGAAATCCACGCTTTATGAAAAAAAAGCATGGCCAAAAAAAATAATAGTTGACTCAATATCTCCGTTCCTGGGATTCGGCCATTCCACAATTGCGCTGGGTTTAATAACATAAACACGAAAGCCAATGTTGCAACATGCTTTGTAAATACGCTTTTGCATAAAAAATAAATGACTAAACATGAATATAAAGCGATTATTCCATTTAGTCGAAATACAGCGGGCAATCCAAAGATATCGTATGCAATGGATGTTGCCGCCATATATAATGGCAAAAATTGAGCGATTATTTGACTAGGGTCATTAGACAAGTCTCTTCCATAAGCAGAGTAAAGACCTGGGTAACCTAATCGTTTTTCAAAATGTGGAGAAAGATACAGTTCTGTTTTAAGTTCATCAGAATCGAAATTGATGCTACCTGTGTATGATATGTTTACCCCGTTAATTACATATAGTCCATGATCACGGCCGCCCCAAATGTAATTTACAGGAAAAAAAGAATACAAAACAAAACCAATCAAAATAAAAACAAATATGATCCGATTTGGACGGTAGTCTCTAATTTCTATGAGTATCGACCTTAGTGAGACTGAAATAGCATATTTTCTACAGTGAAAAAAGCCGAAAAAGGCAAGTATGCTCATCATTAGTGATAGCATTACTAAGCTATAAACTCCTATGATTGCCAAAACTGTAGCAAATGCGAAGGCAACAATTGTCGTTAAAACAATTGAAATAGTAATAAGTTCACTAATATGCTCAAACCATCTTCTATTTCTTAAAACACAGAACATGTTGTACATTGAGAAAGCTATTGTTAGAAAAAATAAAATTTGTATCATATGTTTCCTCTGCCTCGCTGATCGAAAGCTAACTATTTGTTGTTACGTTTCTTTACCACTTCATAAAGCACTGATTTGTCTGAGAGTTCAATGACGTCAGATAGTCTAAAATCCACTCTGTTTAAAGCTGCTTTAAAAAAATCTGTACGAAAGCCCAACTCAAGCCATCCACGCATCCGTATTTGCAACATTGTCTCACCGTCATACCTGACAATCCCCCAGGGTCTGTCATAAGAAGCTGAAATGCATTCTCGCAAGAAGTATATCCTACAGTTAAGCGTAGTTATTTTCCTCAAGCTTTCCAATAGGCGCTGAGGCTGTCCACAGTGATGGAAACTCGCTTCAAAAATGACTACATCAAAAGTCGAGTCAATTTTTTCTATTTCTAGAAACTCACATTGAATAACGTTAGCGTCGTATCCACAACGTTTTGCAGTAAAGTCAATATGGGCCTTTTGTGCGTCTATGGCTGTTACCTTACATCCCTGTCTCACAAGGAACTCTGTTAAATTTCCCGCACCACAACCCATTTCCAACACATGTTCGTGGGGCTTTATCTTGGACAACTTGAAGAACTCATTATACATATCTTTGAGCATCTGTAAGTCATTAATGCTGGGCTGTCCACTTTTAGCCGGGTCCGTTTCATGGTCTATCCCTTCAGAGGCAACGTCGTATTTTTCACCTGAAAGGAAATTGAATAATTCCATTTCCCATTCGGCGTATCTCAAAGAAAAAGGGTCGCACTTCGGCATTGGCCTTCCAAATATTTTTAAGAAGCTTTGAAAGTCTAGTTGATAGCTGGACAAAAACTCAACGTCGTCTAATCCATACATTTCTCTGTTTCGATACCTACAGATGAATTCGTCGAACTCCTCAAAAGTCGTTATTATTGTATTTGGCAGATTGATAAGTGGCTTGTACCGATTTGACGAAATTATCTGGAATTCTGGAGAGTTCAAAAATGCGATTCTTAGATCATGATAATTAATGAAAAGCGGAAGCCATCCATCCAGATGAGACTCGCTTTCTGGCTCTCTACCTAAAATAAATCTATAAGCCATTCTCACTAGTTCCCGCTTTTTATTGATATCTTCCTCCATTTATCGACCTCCGAGTTTATATGAAATGAAGTTCTAGAAAATCTAATTATTATGTGTGGCCAGTCCCTGCGCAGTATTTAGAGAACATACATACTCAATCACATCGCAAAGCTTTCGAACAACCCATTCCCATGTATATTGAGCTTTGACATATGCAACAGCCTTTTCTCGCATATTTTTATGCTCAGCTATCAGTAGCTTGTGCAAAAGATCACAAAACTCATCCTCATTGCCATAGTACAACCCTGCACCACTTCTATCACAATGTCCACGCAACACATCACATTGACCATTCATCAGCGCAGGTACACCAAGAGCAAATCCCTCCAGAAGTGCGATACAGAGGCTTTCCCACTTGGAAGGTGAAATACATGCTTCGGCACCCGAAATCCCATCAAATTTTGTTTGTTCATCCACGAAACCGGTGACTATGATATCTTCCCGCTCAGGAATTTCCATATGGCTACTTCCCACTAAAACAAGTTTCAGGGAAGAGGGATGAGCTTTCTTATATTCCATAAAGCCGGAAATCATTTCATCACAGCCCTTACTAATGTCGATTCGTCCAACGTATATCACATATCGGCCTTTTATGTTATATTTTTTCTTGAATTTTCGAGCTTTGGTTCGTTTAGGTACATCTATACCTATTCCTACCACGCTATGTTTTATGGCGTCATTGCCAAAAAAAGTATGGACAAAGTTTTTTTCTTCCTCTGTCAAAAAACAAAAGTAACGGGGCATAAGAAACAGTTTCTTAAAATGTTCTAGACGTATCCATGGCTCGTCATGTGCTGTTGGGACAAAGATAGATTTCTCCGCAACCAGGGGTAGCCCATATGCTGTGGGATAATATAGATATGTAAAAAACAAAAAAGCATCATAGGTTTCTTCATGCTCTTCAATATACGACAACAAGGCAGGACAATAAGGCCCCTGTGCCTCAAGCCATTCGTCATCGTACTCAGTAGGGATATAGGCAGTTATATTATCTAGTTGGTTAGAACTTAATCTATTAAATACGTTTGCAGTTCTATTTTGCGTAGTTTCAAACCGAATGACTTTTACGCCATTCATCAATGTTGTTCCCGCAGGATAGTGATTTTCCCATGTAACATAGTCTACACATGTTGTGGTTATGACATCGACATCATAGAAATCTCCCAAGTGAAGCGCGTATTGCATTGCGAGACTTTCTGATCCTCCAGCAATTTCTACTCCAAAACGTTGCACGACAATCGCTATCTTCTTTCTCGTGTCTCCCCTCAGATCAGATGACAATTTAATCTGGTTAACTTCAACATATTGGTATTGCTTGACATTCGGGCATAGTTCTTCAAAAAAACTTATATACTTTCTTGAGACAACATCCCAAGAGAAATTAGATAAAACATACTCCCGACCTAATGCGCCCATTTTACCGGCTATCTCTGGATATTCAAGAAAGTAATTCACACAGCCTGCGAACTCATGGTAAGTTCTGAAGTATAAGCCACCATTCGATTCTGTAGCGAAATTCACAGTCACAGGACAATCTGAATGCACTAACACAGGTCTACCACACAACCAACTTTCCATAATTACTATTGAGAAGCTTTCCATTACAGAAGGCTGACATAAGAAAGAAGCTGCAGAACAGGCGTTATGTTTGTCCTGCACTGAGACGAACCCTAAATCAAAAACATGGTTCTTTAGGTCTCGATTGATATGTATCTCGCCTCCACCTAAAAAAACAAGTTTCAAGGAATTATTGTGTCGCTTTTTATAAAGTTCAAAAAAATTGATAAGCAACTCAACATTTTTTCCGGCGTCTTTTCTTCCAGCGTAAAGGATAAATGGTTCACTTATCTTGAATTTGGTTCTAAATTCTTGTGCGCTTCCAGTAACATCTATATCCACCCCAATGCCGATAGTTGCTTTTTTGACTCCAGTCAAATCATAAACCTTTTCAGCCAGCACCTTCTCAGGGTATGAGTTGAAAATCATACCTCTAACTTCTGGAAAGTGTTCTTTAAATAATTCCATATATACATAGGATTCATCATGAAAACATGGTATCATAATAGATTTCGCAGGATTTACCTGTATACCAAAATAAGATGTGCCAAACATATATGGAATAAAAACAAACAATTCGTATTTTTCATCATGAGTGGCCATGTAGTTGTACAAATCAGGACTATTTACCATTTCGTTTACAAAAATATGCTCTTCTTCGTATGCGACGCGTATCCCCCTAATCAATTTTGCACATACAGAGTTGAAAGACGCCTCATTACGCTTGCGAATTTTAAAACGTCGAACGGGAACAGTGTTTTCAACGCTAAGACCGGGTTTATGATAGTTACGATTCCAGTTCGCAGTAAACTCTTTTACACATGTTGTTAGAACTTCAAGTTGTATGCCATTCTTTATAAGATTTTTTACTATCCCCCGTAGCGCAGCTTCAGCGCCTCCAGGAATTTTGTCTCCATACCAAGGTATGACGAATCCAATTTTTTTCATTTCATACTCCGCAAAAATTCACTAATGTATGTCTGAAATTGTTGCTTTACTATAGGATAAGAAAAAGTCTCGAGACGCTTTCGCTGGCCTACAATCACTTTTTCACGCAATTCCTTATCACTTATCAATCGATCAACTGCCCCTGCAGCCAAGAGAGGGGAACTTTCATCAAGCAAAATTCCGCTACCGCCTAAAGTAGATGGCACAGCAGTATGTGATGTCGCTATAATAGGTATGCCAAAATGCATAGCTTCGAGTAATGGCACACAAAATCCCTCATGCTCGCTCATACAAACGAATACATCTGCTAAATTATAATAGGCGAGAATTTCCTGAAACTTAACATGGCCTGTGAAAACTACATTTCTCAATCCCAATAATCGTGTATACTCCTCAAGTTTACATCGGTAACTTTCAAGGCATGCTCCAACAAGAAACAGTCTGGAGTTAGTATTGTACTTGCCATAATAGTGATACAATGTTTGTATTACACTCTCTATTTTTTTGTTAGGTACAACTCTACCAACAAACAGTAAATTGACCATTGTATCTGCGTATTTTCTAAGAACTGAAGACGCAGGTCTCTTTGCATAATCAGAAAAAGGCATCACTATAGGCAATACGTCAATCCTACAAGTGTATCCGTAGTTAAGTAAGTCTTGTTTATTAAACTCAGAATCTGCCAAACAATAATCGAATTTATTTTTGAGGTGCTTTATTTCATTAAGTCCAGCTTTTACAGCAGCATATGACGTTGAATCATGTCCTAGAAAATAATTACTTGGTGTAATATTATGATAGATAGCTATCTTTTTGCAGTAGAATTGCTCAATAATCCTGTTAAGCCTTGAACCAGTTGATAAGTGATATATTAAGACATCACTAGGAGCCAGAACCATGTTGTCACAATGAATGATTTTCTCCTTTTCCAAATGCGAACCTATTACATCAGCGTAGATATCGGACGTGTAACCCATATCATGGATAATGGATCTAATGGCAAGCACCTCATTGCCGATAGCGTCCCCATACGCCATTGTTGGCAATAATTGTACTATTTTCAAGGTAACTTTACTCCGCTCATATCTAATAAGTTTCTTAAACTCTTGTTTTCCTCAACTATTCGCTGGTTTGTGCGTTTTAGCTCAAACTCAATCCGAGCTAGCCTCTCGTCAAATTCATTTTGAATTTTGGCTGCATTTCTTAGTTGCCTAAACATCTCAAGTGATTTATGGTTCAGCTGATTCACGTCCCATACGATTGGTGTGATATGAAAATTCATAGATTTTCTTACTATCCTTTTCACAAAGACTATCAACCTTCCGAACAGACCGCCGGAAGAAGTTATGAGTCGATGAGTGTTAATTGTACTCAACGCACTGTAATCAGCAAGGTTTGTTTCCAACAGATACAAATCAAATTTCGAATCCTCGTGATCAAGTGTCTCTATAGTATTGAAGGAGGATGCATCATCGGTATAACCTCTTACTGCTATATCCGCTCGTATTTCTTCAAGAATTTCACTAACATTAACCTCTGATACCACTTAATCCCACCCCGTATCTATACCAAAGTGAACTGTCCATAACCTTTTGATCATACTTTCTCTGTATTTGTTACTAAAGATATGGTGATAGAGTCAAACTCAATGTTCATTGTAACCTTTTTCTCTCTTCAAGTTGTACTTTATCAAGAAAAATAGAATTTACGCCCTAATAGCGTACTCTTATCCTCTCCACGTTATGAAAAGGTTCCAATACTCTGAGTATCTATAGCTCATGAGTCCTTAACCTCATCTGAAAAGATGTCTAGATCTAACCTGCTTACTCTGTATTTGCTACTCCAAGAGTTTGGAGGTAAATTCAAAGTTCATTCTAATCTTTTTCTTTCTTGAAGTTATATTTTGTCAAGAAAAAATGGAGTGGTATTGATTTATTTGCACGGAACCACCAATCTTTCATCGTTGTTATTTGTAGGCTACAATAGTGTAATCCTGCTTACCAAACAAAACTTCATTTAATACCCGAATGCCTGAATTAAATTCGTCTACGTTTGTGATGCCATCACCTTCAATTAATGGTAGATCATAACCATCTTTTGAATAGGTGTATGTTTTTTCCTGAGCGTCCCTAAAGCCGATTGAAGTAACGATAAATTTAAGCAACTCTGGATGAATTGGCTTTACATGTCCTGGATCCAGA
>Ga0123355_10002430_pt1 | contig 26319 bp, 47 predicted proteins | sample TergutEmb28metaG_3_FD_89872 | JGI IMG/M metagenome (GOLD analysis project Ga0123355, IMG submission 89872) | Embiratermes neotenicus P1 segment gut microbial communities from Petit-Saut dam, French Guiana - Emb289 P1 | ecosystem: Host-associated > Arthropoda: Insects > Digestive system > Gut ...
ATGTGCGGGCAGTGGCGCTCGCCGGTCGGGCACTGCTTGAAAGCGTGCTCGGGCTCCCAGTGGCCGAGCCTGGACAGCAGCCATGTGATCGGGTGCCTGATCGCCCAGCGCATGAGACCCATCATGGGGGCGCGGCTGTTGGCGGGGTGCGGGAACGTGAAAGCCGCCGACCCCTCGGTGGGGGCCAGCGGCTCAGTGGGTCACTTGGCGGCGCGGCGCCGCTCGGCGTCCCGCCTGCTCTGGCAGGCCGGCGTGCGGTCGTCGGCGTGGAGGTAGGCCGGGGCGTCGTAGACGGTGGCCTGCTCGAACGGCCCGCCCGGGGTGACCTCGACGGTTACCTCGCGGCCGGGGCCGCGGTCCGGGTTGACGGTCAGCTCGTCGCCGCAGTCGCCGCAGACGATTGTGGTGTTCATCGTGATCTCCTCTCCTCGGGTGACCGGCCTCCGGTTGGTCATCACTTGCCTCCCTTCTGGCGGATCACCTGCAGGGTGTCGGCGAACCGGGTGAACGGCTTGTCGCTGCCGGGCTCGCGGATCTCGGCGTACCAGGCTGCGCCCTGCTGGTAGATGCGCTCGACTGTGCCGACTGCATCCTGGCTGCGGTCACGGAAGCGGACGGTGTCACCGGCTGCTGGCAGTGGCCGGCCGGGGACGTTCTCCCACTGCGGGTGAACCAGACCGAGGGCTTCCAGGTTGTGGGCTTTCAGCTCGTCGCCGTCCACGCGGAGCTGTGCCATCAGCTCGATGCGCTCGGGCACGGTCAGCGGTATGCGGATGCCGTTGTGCACGATGAGCAGCACGAGCCAGTCGTCCTCGACGGCGACGGCGAGCTGGTCATTGATGCGCGTGCCGGACTCGACTAGGTCACGGAATGATTCGGTCATCACGGGTTCCTCTCTATGGGTGAGCGCCGGGGAGCTGGTGTGCTCCCCGGCGCCCCGGGTGGTTAGCTGGCCTCTGCCTCAGTGTCGGTCTCACCGTCCGCCTCCTCGTCGGCGGCGTCGGCGTGGCCGGGGCACCAGTTCGGCATCTCGTCCTTGCGGCCGGCGTCACGCGCGGCCCGGCTGCCGGTGATCGGCTTGGTGGTGCCGTGCGCGTTGCACATGATCAGCCACTTGCTGGCGTCCTCGCCGGCTGCGCCGGGGTCGGTGAGCCGCAGGGTGGACCAGGCGCCCTCGGGCCAGATGATCTGGTAGCCGGGGATCTTGGTCATGTGACCGGTCAGCAGCTCACGCTTGGCGTCGGGCAGGGCCGCGACGCGGGCCTCGGCCTTGGCGTCGAGCTCGACCCGGCGGGCTGCCCTGGCGGCGAGCGCCTCGGCTGCCCTGGTGCCGTCGGCCGGGGTCTTGGCGTCGGGCTCGGCCGGCGCGTCAGCTGCCGCTTCGAGGGTGCCGTCAGTCAGGGCGACTGCGACCTGGGCGAGCGCGGTCTTGAGTGTGCGCTTCTTGCCGATGACGACGGTCAGCTCCTCGTCGGTGGTGGCGGTGAGCATCGGGCCGACTTCCGGGTTCTGCCGGATCTCGGCGATGATCATGGCGGTGTTGATGGTGGGGGTGGTCATGGCTGGTTCCTCTCTGGCTGGGACTCATCAGGCCACGCATTCACGTGGCGACGCCTCGCGGCGTTTCGTCCTGGTCAGCTCGGCGTGGCGCTGACCTCGGCGATGCGGGCGGCTGCGCGCAGCTTCTTGACCTTCGCCTTGACGGTCGCTGCCTGGTCGGCGGTCAGGCCGGCGAGCTGCAGCTGGTAGGTGAGGGCGTCGAGCTGGTCGAGCAGGTCGTGGTAGGTGGTGATGTTCATGCCGGGCTCCTCTCACCTTGTCTTGTCTTGTCTTGCTTGCTTTCACTAGTTAGACGCGGGCACGTAACGGGACGTTCCGTGACGCCTGTCACGTGCCCGCCATCTGCTCAGCTTTCGGGCAGCCCGTTGGTGCAGGGCAGGAAGTCGAGGTAGGTGAGGGCCTGCTCGGCGGTCATCGACTCCTCTGCGATGAAGTCAGCCCAGAAGTCCTCGGCTGCCTCCGCCTGGGTGGCTACCTCGACCTCGTAGTGGCTGGTGGCGCCCCGCAGGTCGCGGGTGATGTCGCGGCAGCCTGCCTTGTGGACCCTGACTTCCTGGCCGGTGCGGGCACCGGGGCCGTTGGGGTCATAGATCATGTGGACTTTCACTGTGGTTCCTCTCGTCTGGTCTTGTCTTGTCAGCTAGCTGGCGGTCACCCGAGGGTCCAGGTGCCCCGGTAGTCCAGCTCGGCCTCGACAGCCTCGGTGAGCGGCTCGAACATCTCGCCGTCGAAGTAGCTGCCGCCGTTCTCCTGGCTGATGCCGATGACGTCGAGCAGGTCGTAGAGCTTGGCCTCGCTGAGGGTGTTCCAGCCCTTGACCAGCGCCGGCGCGTCCATGTCCGGCTCGTCGATCAGCAGGTCGGCGACGTTCACGGTGTCGTACATCATGTGCGGCTCCTCTCGCCGTGGGGCGTGCCCCGTCTGGGCTTCCCTCTCGTTGTCTTGCACTGATTAGACGCGGGCAGGGCATGTCCCGTTCCGTGACGTGGCACACGGTCTGCCCTTGTCTTGTCATGTCTGCACCGAACCCTGATAGAACGTCCGGGCACAGTCAGTTGATGCCACGGTGCATGGTGACGTGGCTCACAGGCAGCGCGCAGGTATGCTCAGCCGGGCCGGCCCCGGGTCTCTGGGTGGTTCCTCTCGCTCCGGGGCCGGCACCAGCCGCCGCCGGGTGGGCTGCTAGCGGCGTGAACCGGCGGCGGCCCGTGCTGCTCGCTCGCGCAGCTTCGCTGCCCGGTACTGCCGGTGCCCGGCATACATCTGCGCGCCGAGCTGCTCGACCTTGCGGCACGCCGCGTCGTACAGCTCCCGGTCAGTGATCACCTTCGGCGTGCGCACCGGCCGGGTCCGGTGAAACACGCGCGGCCCGCCGCTGCCGTTCGCGTGCGCGGACATGACGGTCAGCTTCGACGCCTGGGGCGCGACACGCTGCAGGCCGACTGAGCGGGTGCTGTCGTAGTGGCCGCGCATGCCGGTCCGGCCGCCGTGATCTTTCATGTACCGCAGGGACGGGACGAGCAGCGTCGTCGCGGTGGTGCCGGGCTGGTCCCAGGCGATGGCGTGCAGGATGTCGTCCTCGGTCGGCCCGCAGTAGGGTGGCCGGCCCGGGCCGGTGCGCTCCAGGTACAGCGAGTACGGGTAGCCGGTGCGGGCGAGCAGGTCGGTGCGGAACGCCGTCTGGTGGATGGCGTCGAGGTGGGCGCCGGTCATGTGCCCGTTGGTTGACAGGGTGACGGCGGCGAGCAGGTCAGCGAACAGGGCGAGGCCGCCGCCCGCGGCGGCGGCGTCGACCCCGGCGCGGAACTGGACGATGAACGCGAGGCGGCGCAGGTTGTCGTCCAGCAGCAGGACGGCCCAGCAGCCGCGCTGCTCGGCGACGCGGCAGGCGTGCTCGCGTCCGCAGAACGCGCCGAGGAACGCGCCCGCGCCGTAGGGCACGTGCGATGTCCAGTGCTCGCCGGCGTACTGCTCCGCCCAGTCAAGCGGGTAGGTGATGACCTCGTGGCCGTCCCGCTCGTAGCCGGGGGCGTCGTCGTCGCGGACGATCCAGACGGGATCTTGCGTGACGTCGTGCAGGGCCGGGAGGAACCTGGCGGTGGGCCGGTCAGCGAGGCGGGGGCGGCCGCCGCTGATGACTGCGGGCAGTATGCCGGCGAGCTGGTCAGCCGGTGTCACGAACAGGGTCGCGGACATGCACCACCCCTGGCATCTCCCCGATGAGCGGTGCTGCTCTCTCGGCGTCGTCGCGGGTTGCGAACAGGACGGTGAGCTGGTGTTCCTGGGACAGCATGCCGGACAGCTCGCTGTCGTGGTGTATCTCGGTGCCGGTCTCTGCCTCGAACCCGGCGATGATGCCTTCCCAGTCGGCGAGGTCGAGGACGTCGGAGAACTCGGTGAGGTCGTGCAGCTCGGCGGCGAGGGCGCCGTAGTCCCAGGTGGTGTAGTCGTGGGTGCGGTTGTCGGCGATGCGGTAGGCGCGTACCTGCTCGGGTGTGAGCTGGTCGGCGATGATCACTGGGACGGTTTCGAGGCCGAGGTGGCGGGCGGCGGCGAGGCGGACGTGGCCGGCGATGATGACGTGGTTGCGGTCGGCGACGAGGGGCTGCTGCCATCCGAACGCTGTAATCGATTCTGCGCACAGCTCGACAGCTCTGGGTGGTATCACCCGCGGGTTGTGCTCATATGACGTCAGCGACGCTGTCAGAACGTTCTGGACGGTGCTGAGCGCAGCGACGTTCACGCTGTCACGCCGCTGAGCCACGGGACGCCTTCCGGTTCGGGGCATCGCGGGACATTGCGGGCCTGGGGAGGGGAAGTCCGAGTGACCGCCACGTCCGTCGCCTGCGATGCTGGCCCCGGGCGGGGCGCCGTCGTCGGCTCATGCCCTCGCTGCCCGGTTCCGGGCGCGCAGCCGGCTGCGGCGCTCTGCCCGGACAGCGCGCCGGTACCGGGTCGTGCCCGTGTTCACGAGGCGGACGGCGTTCCGCCACCGGGAGCGTCCTGCTGTGCGCGCGGTCATGTCAGCCGCCGTCGTGGCCGCAGGTGCCGGCCTTGCACTGCTCGGACTGCTCGGCGTTCTTGTCCATCCAGATCTGCAGGGCTGCCAGGTCGTTGGAGTTCGGCGAGTCGCGGCGCATGCGCCGCATGATCCTGACGATGGGGTCGCGGTGATCGGCGACGGCGGTCCTGCCGTCGGGCAGCCGGGTGTAGACGTGCCAGGGCATCAGCGTGATCGCCGCCGGCTCGCGCTGCGCCGGCGTGCCGGGCGCAGTGACGCGATCTTGCCGCCTGCGCGGCGGCGTACCCTCGCCCGGGCAACCTGGCTGGTCACGTTCTTGACGGTGACCTTGCGTCCGCCGATGCGCTGCCGGCGGGGCTGTGACTGGCCCGCCCGGGCCAGGGCGTTCCGCAGGATGCGGAGCCGCTGCGGCTCGGAGATTCCCGCCCGCCTTGCCTGTGCTGGCGTCGGCGCGGGGAACCTGCGGTTGCGTGAGTCGATGAACGCCGAGGCTGGCAGGGCGTTGCGCTGTGCTGACGACAGGGTGCCTGCCCGTGTCGGCCTGGGCCTGCCGGTGGTTCGCCTGCGTGTCCGCGTGGCCACGGTGCGTCACCTCCCTCGTGGCCTAGTCTGCCCGGGCCGGCGGTTCCTGACCACCCGGCTCGTGTCGCGGGCTGTCTGGCAGCAGGTGCAGCGCCAGGTCGGCGAGCACCATGTCGATGACGTCGAACCGGTTGTCATGCTCGGCCAGGTCATGTCTTATCAGGTGCACCTGGGCGGCGATGTGCTCGATGGCCTGGCTCATGTGGACAAGCCATGACGCGACGGCGTGCCGGTCGTCGTCGCCGCCGGTGTCGCGGTGGCCGTTGGGGCTGGTCACGTGATTGTCACGTCCCGGCTCGTCACGTTCGGTGACGGTAGTCTGGTGACCGTGCCGGCGGGCTGTCGCCGGGCGGATCGAGGCGTACTTCGGGGGCTCCTCTCCTCCCCGGGGGTGCGTGCAGCCCGCCGGCTCTGCCGCCTCTGCCATCGGTCGGCGGCGTCATCGAGCATGACGGCGAGCCTGTCATACGTGGCGGCGAGGGCGAGCCGCGCCCTGCATTCAAGGCAGTCGCCGGCGGGGTGGTTGCAGTCGGCGGTGAGCGCCTCGGCTGCGATGGCGCAGGCGATGATCATGTCGAGGCTGTCGCGGGGCTCAAGGCTGATGAACACGGGCGGTCACTCCTTCGGGCAGTGATGCTGGGCGACGACCGGGTGGTTCCGGCCGGCGGCGATGCGGTCGGGGCTGCGCCATTCGAGATAGATCCTCGGCGGCAGCCCGAGGGTGAGGACGTCGAAGGTGAGCCGGCCGGCGAGGACGGCGGTCAGCTCGGCGGCGGGCGTGATGATGTTCTGCGGGTCGGCGCGGACCGGGAGTCCCATCGGGGTAGCGTCGAGAACTGCCGCGCCGCAGCGCGGGCACGTTATGAGCGATGCGTGCTCATGCCGGCGGGTCACGACGTTCTTGTCCCGGTATAACTGTCAGCTGACACCAGGCGTCGGCGAGGCTGTATGTGTGCGTCATCCCCCCTATAGGGGATGACACCACAGCGGACGCGTCGCATGACGCGTCGCGGACACTTAGTGTCCGCTGTCAGGTGACGCGTCAGCTGACACTTAATCTTCGGCATCGGGCTGCCCGTCCGAGATCTCCGCGAGAGGCCACCAGCCCTTATCCCGCTGCCCCGGAATCGCGACACAATCGGCAAGCCCGGCATCGGCGAACTCGTTCAGGTACGTCGAGCATGTCTGCCGGCGCAGACCCGGACCGCCGAACTCGGCGACCACCCAGTCGACCATCTGGCTGATCGTCGCCGGCTGCGCCGGGCTGCCCGTCGCGCATAGCGCCTGCCACAGCCGCGTCTTCGCCCGCTTCCACGTCACGTCCCCGGTCGCCGGCAGCAGCGGCGCCGCGCTGATCTCCAGGGTGACCGGCGGGCCTTTCCGCACCCGGATGTCGTAGGCGACTTCCAGCCAGCCCGACCGGTCCTTACCCGGCGACGTCGTCATGCGCAGCATCCCGTCGGAGTGCCGGCTGAACGGCTTCACCGTCTCGATGATGAACTGAACATCCGACGCGGCTTTCTTAGCGCCGGAGCCGCGTGAGTAGCCGCCGTGCTCGCCGCTCTTGGTCAGGTGGTCGACGCCGAGGACGGCGGCGCCGAACTCGCGGGCGCAGGGCACGAGGATCTTCTGCCAGAACCGGGTCACGTCGATGGCCGAGTTCTCGTCCGCGCCGGCGATGGCGAGGAACGCCGCGACTGAGTCCCAGGTGATGATGCCGGGCCTTCGCTCGCCGATGAGCTGATGCAGCCGGGCGATGTCTGAGGGCGTCCAGGTGCGTGACGGGAACGGAACGTAGGTGAGGCGGGGCGGGACCAGCTCGCCGGGCTGCGCGCCGAGGTCGAGGAACTTGAGAACTGTCTGGCTGATGCCGGACTCCTCGTCCAGCAGCATGACGTGCCCGCCGGCGCGGATGTGCTCCAGCATCCAGAACGCGACGAGGGTTGTCTTGCCGCCGCCGGGCGGGCCGGCGAGGCAGTGAACGGCTGCGGGGTAGAGCATGCCGCAGATGAGGTCGGGTCGCTCAGGCCGGCCTTGTGCGGCCAGCTCACCGAGGTTGATCTCGGGCAGCTCGTCGCCGGCTGCCGTGCCGTCGCTGTCGTGCTGCTCGGCGGCAGGGTCGCCTGCCGGGTACCGGGCGTATATGTCATGCAGCTCGGCGAGAGCCTCATCCCGGGTGTAGACCGGGCGGGTGGCGTCCGGGGGCTGCACAAGATCATCGAGCCGCCGGGTCATGAGCGTCTCCGCCTCCGGGCGCAGCGGGATCGCCATCGACCGCAGCCACCCTGCGTAGCCGACGAGGCGGGAGTGGTGCTCGCCGTAGGGGATCGGGCCGGCGTGCTTCCGCTCCCCGCTGTCCGGCTCAGTGAACGCCCGGCCGCTGCTGCCCCTCGCCTCGCGAACGAGGGCGGCGAGCTTGCTGTCACTGGCCCGGTGCCCGTTGATCCGGGTGGTGTCCGGCGGGCGGGTCCACTGGTAGGCGACGGGCTGCCCGGTTGTCTTGCTGATTCGGATGGTGGGGGCGATGAACGCGAATCCGCGCCCGGCGCCGTCCTCGTCGCCGGCCTTGATGTCGATGCCGGGCAGCACCCCGTCGCGGGAGCCGACGCCGAGGGAGGCGATGAACAGGTGCAGGCCGCCGGATGGTGACTGGGCAGTGCCGACGATGGTGAGCCCGGTCAGGTAGGGGGCGACGGTGAGCAGGTCGCCTCCGTTGCGAGGGTCGACGTCGATGAGGTCGACGCCGCAGCCCGTGACGGCGCAGATCGCCATGCCCTCGTGCCATGCCTGCAGGTAGCCGGGGTCAGGGCGGGTGTTCTGCCAGCCGCCGGGCAGTCGGTATCCGGTCTGCTCGCCCGGGTCGGGGTAGGCGCAGAACACGGGCACGCCAGCGGCTGCGAGCGCGGCAGCGGCTTCCAGGTCAGCGTTGGTCACGTCAGGTCCTTGTCCGGATGCGCGATCTGGTGGCAGCTGCGGCAGAGGGCTACCAGCTCGAACAGCAGCTCGTGACCAACGTGCTCATATGTCCTGTGGTGAATGACACTAGCTGTCGCTGCCATACATCCTTCGCACAGCCATCCAGCTCGCTGAAGGACCAGCTGTCGCCGCTGCGCCCACTCGGGCGTCTGCAGATACTGGCTGTACTGTGCCCACCACTCGTCTCGCTCCTGCTGCCGCTGTTCCGCCAGTTCGGCCGAGCGCCGCTCCCACTCGCGCGCCGACTGCTCGCTCCGGTCAGCAGCGTCGAGCGACCGGATGCAGCCTTTGCAGGAGACCGATCCGCGCTCGCCGTCAGCTATGAACCCGTCGGTGTACCGGCGCTCATTGCCGCAGTAGGTCCGCTCACCTTCCCTGATGGCATGGATCTTGCCGTTGTGCCAGCCGCCATTGATCTCATAGGGAGCGGCGTGTAGCAGTTCCATGACGGCCCTCCTCTCCAGGGGACCTTGGTCGGTCAGTGCCCCCGCCAGCGGAGCGGGCGAGCATGCTGGCGGGGACGCTCACCGGCCGGTCAGGCGTGGCCGGTCTGCTTCAGGAGGGCGACGACCTCGGGAGGCAGGCCGCTGGTGTCGATCCCGGACCCGTTACTGGCTGCCGGGGTTGCGGCGGGCGGCGGGGTGTCTGCTTTCTGGAAGCCGGGCTTGTGCGCGGTGATCCACGCGCTGGCGACCGCTGCGTCGTTCTCGGTGTACGGCTGCAGGATCCACGGCGCGGTCTGCCCCGCCTTGGCGATGCCCTGCCCGATGCGGGCGAGGACGGGGTCCTGCCCGACTGCGGACTGCAGCGACGGGACGAGGGCCTTGCCGAACAGCAGGGTGTTCTCGAAGATCTCTCCGGCGCCGGGACCCTGCAGGACGTGCACGTCACCGGCGATGGCGTCGGACACCCCGGCGCTGGTGACGATGCCCTGCCGGTACTCACGCGCCCAGATGAGGACGAGGGAGCCGAGATGGTCGGCGGTCTTGAACAGGTCGCCGGCAGCGGCTGGCTGCTGGAACATTTCCTCTCTCCTTTACTTGCCGTGGCCGGGACACCCGGCCGCGAGGTCGGTGCTGCCGGGCAGGTACCACGGGCAGTAGGTGCAGTAGGCGTCCGCTGACGGCAGCCATCCCCACCGTTCCGGGTGGGATTCCGGGTCAACGTGGGCGTGGAAGTCACACACCGTCTGGTAGCGGCGGATCGCGGCGACCGCGACGCCCGGGTCGTACGGCTCAGCCCAGACGTGCATGCCGTCGATCCGCCCGCCGCGCGGGAAGAACACCACGGCGACGTGCTCGGGTTTCTCGCCGGCGAGCTGCAGGCCGAGGCCGTAGCACTGCGCCTGGATGCGGTACTGCTCCCCCGGGCCGGCGCGCCGGTAGTCAGCGACCTTGCCGGTGATCTTCCAGTCGGCGACTGTCCGGGAGTACCGGTCATACAGGTCGCAGTGGCCGGTGATCCCGCCGGGCAGGTGCACCTCAGTCTCGATGAGGTACCGGTCCCAGGCGAGCTGGGTGTTCTCCCACGTGAACGCGGCGGCGAGCCAGGTGTGCGTCGCTGTCCCGATGACTGCTGCCCACGGGTCAGAGCCGGCTGATGGCTGCGGCCAGTCGAGCAGCCGGTAGCCGAGCCGGCGGGTGCAGGGCGTTCCGAGCTCGGACGGGCCGATCTGCGGCTGCAGTGACCGGGGAGTGTTCGCGGCTGCGAGACGGATCACCCGGGTGGCGTTGGCTGCGAGTTCCCCGGCGACGCCTTCGAGCGGCGGGCTGACTGTGCCGTTGGCGGGCTGGCGGAACGTCACGCGGTGTCCAGGATCTTGAACGGCCGCGCCGCTGCCTTGAGCCTGGTGAACCGGGCTGCGACGTCGGGCAGCTCAGCGCGCAGCGCTGTCGTGTCGATGTACTTCGCGGGCTGAGACGTCCGCCACGTGACGACCGGGACGCCGCCGAGGCGGGCCTCGCTGCTGTCGCCCATCGCGTCCTTGATCGCTTCCGTGCCCCGGTCGTACTCGGCCTGCAGCTTGGCGATCTCCTTCCTGAGTTCGGCGCAGTGGGCGAGCCACGCGGCGGCGACCGGGTTGTCTTCCAGGTTGACGTGCTCAGTCACCGGGGTCCTCCTCGTCGTCTTTGCCGATGCGGATGGCGATTGCGATGCTGGCGCCGCACACCATCGCCGCGATGAGCATGACGATGATCAGCGCGACGACGACGTACGGCGGCCAGCAGGGCATTTCCGGCCCGCCTAGCTGATGCTTTCGAGCCAGGCGTTCAGCTCGGCAATCGTCGGGTCAGTGATAGTGCCGGCGGTCTGGATCTCGATGATCGCCCGGTGGCAGAGCTTGTATCCGACCTCGTCAGCCCGCCGGAAGCACCAGCTCGCCAGCTCGTCCCAGTTCTCAACCCGGCGGGTGTTCTCCGTGTGGTGCTGCCGCATGCGGGACAGATCACCGTGAAGCAGGGCCACGACCGCCGGGGCGTGAGAGCCGTACTCGCCGGTCTCATCCATGATCGACAGTGACGACTGGCCGCCGACGCTGCGGTAGTGGACGGCGTACGTGCAGCACGGACGGCCGAGGTCATCGACCATGTCCCGGGCATGATTGACAGCGCGGTGCATCCGGCCGGTGTTCGGCCGGAACATGTGGTGTCCCATCTCGCTGACGAATCCCAGCTCGCGGGCGATCTCCGGGTACGGCTTGCTGGTGCTGCCCCCGTGGCTGATCAGGTATTCGATGACCTTCTGGGCGTCGTGATGCGCTTTGCTCTTGCCGTCGCAGATCCGCTCGCGCCGCGGCCTGTCGGTGATGCTCATGACGCGGTGCCGTTCGCGTAGCGCTCCACCTCGCGAAGCAGCTCGTTGAAGGTGGCCTCGGGCATCTGACGGTCGTTCAGCATCATGCAGGTGTAGCGGAGCAGCGTCTCGGTTGTGTGGCGCGGCGTCCACCCTTCGCTGCGCTCGGCGGTGAGCGCTACGGTGATCAGGTTGGTGCCCTGCTCGACCATGCGGTCGTAGTCGCGGGTGGTGTCACGGTGCCTGAGCGGCTGGACTGGCTGCTTGTCCCAGTAGGCTCCCGCGATGTCGTTCATGGTCTTGCGGTCGGCTACCTCGTGGCGTACGTCCGGGTCAGCGAGCAGCTCACGTGCCGCGTCGGCCCGTTGCTGCGGTGACCAGTTGCGGATGGCGTGCGGGCTGTGCGTTGATGACAGGCCGGCGCGGGCGCGGACAGCGTCGATGGTCTTGCTTGGCATGGCCGCGAACTCGTCGTACTTGAGGCCGTTGCGGCGGGCCTCGACGTGGGCGAAGAACGACACACCGGGCAGCCACGCGAAGTTCGGGTAGTCCTGTACCCGAACCCACATGGCTGTGAGCCGGTAGGCCCTGAGTGTCTGAACCGTGCGCGGCTCACCGCCAGCGGTGATGATTTCCTGCCGCGCCTGTTCCAGGTACGTGGTGACTGGCTCGTCATCTGACGGACCGGGATGCTCCCGGGGCGGGATGTCCAGCGCGAGTGCCTCAGCCAGCCTGAACTTGCTGGCAGTCTCCGCCGTGGCGGCGGCGACTGTCCGGGCGTAACTCACAGGTAACTCCTTTCAGGGGCGATGGTGGTGATAAGGGGGCTGGTGATCTGGTCGATGGTGTACGGCACGGCTGGCCAGTAGCCGGCGTGCGCGACGTGGAAGCCGTCGAGCTGCTGCATGGTCAGCTCGGCTTTCTGGTTCCGCAGCCCGGTCCACGCGGCGAGCACCGGGGTGGCGTGCAGCTCGGTGGCGAGGGCGTACAGCGCGTTCCATTCGTTGTGGCCGATGAGCACGCCGGTTGTCGGGTTCTGCCGGGTGATGCGCTTGACCTGGATGAGCACTGCCTCGGTGACGAGGCCGGGGGTGCCCTTGAGGGCGATGAGGTCGGCGGGGCCGCGTGAGCCCCGGGCCTGCCATACCTCGTAGCCGCCCTGGTCCTCGAACAGTGTCTTGACGGCCTGCTCCCAGTGACCGCCGGTCTGGTAGTGGGTCATGTGTCCTCCAGGCCGATGTCGGCGGTGAAGGTGCCGCCGTGCCGGCACCGCCATTCCTCGCAGCCGCACTGGCCGCAGGCGGCGTAGCCGCGGGTGACCTGGGGCTTCCAGTGCTGTGACATGACATGCCCGCAGTTCCGGCAGGGCTGGCCGGCTGGGCAGGGTGTCCATGAGGGCCGGGTGCGGTGAGTGAGGGGCTGCTCAGTCATCGGCGGGCCTGCGGGGGATGGGGAGCAGGCCGCGCAGGGCGGCGATCTTCTCGTCGCTCAGCCTGCCGGCGCGGGCAAGGTTGCGGTCGATGATCTGCTGCTGCCGTGGGGTTGGCAGCCGGCGTGATGCGGCTGCCGGGCCTGACGTGCGGGCGGGGTCGCCGGGGTCGGTGGTTCCCGGGTCCTGCGCATGGCAGTCGTCAGGCCCGGCAGCGCTACCCTCCGCCCCCGTGGTCGGAGGGGGCTGAGGGGACAGGGCCCGCCCGGGGGCGGGAACGGGCCCTGTCTCGGGGTCGCGGGCGGGGGTCACTGCGCTGCGGCCCGTCCGCCGTCGGTGCGGCGGGCGATGTAGTCGGCGAGAGACTCATGGGTCACCCGGTATTTTGTGGAACTCGACCCGGGGACTGAGATGTCGATGACGGTCAGCTCGCCGATGTTGATGAGCCTGCGGACATGTGACTCTGAGCAGCCGATGCGGCGGGCGACGTCCCTCGGGCGAAGGAGGTCGACGTCGTCTGTTTCCGGTGCATCGCGCTTCATGATCATGCATGGAATCACAGCGCGTAGCGAGATGCAAACCCAGCGTGACCAGCGCTTATGTCCCCATTAGTGCTGTCCAGTTCTTTCATACGCTGTCACTGCGTTGCAGGGTGTTACGTGACGTGAGCAGTTCGGCGCGAAAAATTTATTCTCGCACTACCGCCCGCGCACCCGGGCTAGACGCCCTCGTTACGGAACTCCGCGCGGTCCTCAACCGGCAGTGGCTTCCGCCCCGGCGCCTTCCTGAGCACCAGCACGCGCATGGCATCAGGGGTCAGCAGCAGCCGGGCAGCGTCACGCTTCGCCGACATCGGCGCGAGCCCCCACCTCTTGTGAACGCCGGCCGGCCCGGCTTCGAGCAGCCAGCCAAGACCATGCGGCGTGCCCAGCTCCCGCTCATGCTCCTTCGCCGCGCTCACGCTGGCGGTGAGCCCCTCCTCATGCTCCCGCTTGCCCCTCAGCGACAGGGCCTTGTAGTCCGGGTCCGAGTACATCGCCTCAAGCTCAGACTCCGCCCGCTCGACAGCCGCGCGCGCTGCGGCCAGGGCCGGCTCGTCAGCCTTGCTCATCTTGCGGATCACGTCCGGATCGGCGAGGTACTGGAACATGTGCTCCTCGAACCAGAAGTCGAGGTCAGCCGCGTCGATGGTCGAGCAGCCCCTCGCCCGGCACTTGTACCGGTCGTTGTTGAACGCGAGCACGCTGCCGCACTCGCCGCACCGGCCGATGCCCGACAGCAGCGACTTGCCTTTCTTCTGCCCGCCTGGGTCGCGGGTGACCAGCATGTGACGCACAGCCCAGAACGTTTCCTCTGACACGAGGCCCTTCCACATCGCGGGCACGGCACCGTCCAGTGACGCCTTCCGGTTGTAGCGGCCGTGCTCGTTGCGGGTCTGATGCACGCGCAGCCCGACATAAGCAGGGTTCAGCACCATCTGCCGCAGGCCGACCTCGGTGAACGGCTCGCCGCTGATCATGGGCCGGTCCTTGCGCGGCACCGACTTGTCGCTGCGGTCACGGAACGGCCGGCGGTGAATGCCCCGCTTCTTGAAGTCAAGGTAGATGGCGCGGAAGGTGTGACGCTTCCACACCCGGTCGAACAGCTCGGCGATAATCGCCGCCTCGTCCTGCCCGTCGCGGTCACGCTCGGGTATCTGCGCCTTGATGGTCCGCCTGCCGGAATGGGGGTCAACCTCGTAGATGCGGCGGAAGCCGAACGGGCACGCACCCCATGCCAGGCCGTCCTCTGCTGCGTCCGCTGCGTGCCTCCGGGTGCGCTTGCTGGTTCGGCGGCTGTCGCGCCCGGCCTGGATCGCGGCCTCGATGAGGTCGTCCTCGTCGTCGGGGTCTGCCGGGTCGTACAGCCGGCCGTCGCCGTCGTTCTCTGATGTCACGAATATTCGCACGCGGGCCGTGATGCATGCATCGATGAGTATGAGCCATTCGCGCTTCTGCCGTGACGCGCGGGAGATCTCCCAGACGATGAGCACGGTCGCGCCGAACCGGCCGTTGTTCAGGTCATCGAGCAGGCGCTGGAAACCGCCGCGTATCCGGGTGCCGAACTCGGACGCTGACATCGCCTCGGTCTCGGCGTATGCCTCATCGAGGAACTTGCCGATGATCCCGAAAGCGCGGCGGTTGGCCCGGGACTGTGAGGCGGGGGATGCACCGCGCCCGGTGCGGTCGTCCGACACCCTGATGTACTCGCGGCCGATGAGCGTGATCTCCTCGACGGGGCGGGGGTAGCTCATGACTGCACCTCCGCCGTCTCGCGGTGCTCCCAGTATTCCTCAAGGTTGCACGGCTCCAGGCGGATCTCAGGGTCGGTCAGTCCGCCGGTGCTGTGCTGCTCGCGTGCTGCTTTCAGTCCGCCGGCGAGGGCGCCGGCCTTGACGATGGCCTGGTTCTTGCTGGTTGCGTCAACCCAGGCGACATAGGTCGTGTAGTGGTAATCGTGATCCGTGATGGTCACGCGGTAGCGGGCCTGCATTGCTGGTTCCTCTCTCTGATTCTGTAAACGTGCTGCTCAGACAGTATATCATAGTAACTACACGCGCAGCAGAGTAATTACTATGTTGCGCTGCTGGTCACCAGCTCACCTCGATAGGACGCTGCACCGCCCTGACGTCAACCGGTATCACCTCATGCTCAGCGCCGGCGGGCAGCCGCTCTGCGGCCCAGCGCCTGGCGTCCGCCTCAGTCTCGAACGTGCCCAGCAGCCTCCTGCCGTGCTGACCGGTCACGATCACTCCCCAGCTCCCCGACACCTCGATGGCCTCGCACATGGCACGCACCATCGCGACCATCCGCAGGGCATACAGAGCCCGGTCGTCCTCGCGTCCCTCGCGAGTAGCAGCGTCGAAGTTGTCGAGTGCCCGCCGGGCTGTCTGGTACATGCTGCGGCCGGCTGCGGGCTCTGCCGCCGGGTCGCCGGCGGATGCTGTCATCACATGAACTCCTGAGGGAAGCCGGCGCGCGGGTGCATGCCGGCGTACGGGATGTCGTTCAGCATGAAACGCGACAGCGGCTGGGTAGCCCACAGCCGCTGGCAGCTCCGCACGCCGCCGTCGGCGAGGGCGAGCCGGCTGCGTGCCCGGCTGGACTTCGGCGGGCCGTTGCTGCTTCTGCCGCTGCGCCGGCCGTCTGACGGCGGTGCGTGCGGTCTTTCCGGTCTCGGGCGCCGGCTGCGCGCGTAGACGTAGCTGCCTCGCTGCGGGAGCGTGTAGACGAGGCCCTCCTCCCGGAGGATCTCGATGGCACGGCGGGCTGTCGGCCTTGAGATTCCGAACATCTCGATGAGCTGCTTCTCTGACGGAAGCGGGTCACGGTCAGGCTCGAAGTCGCCGGCCAGGATGCGGGTGCGCAGCCACGCTGCTACCTGCGAGCTGAGAGTTTCAGGCGCGCCGTAGAACAGTTCCGGCGGCTGCTTTCCCCCCATTGTGGTCATGTCTACGTACGATATTCGTCTCGCATGATTCAACATACTGCGTCACGTCGCAGCATGATGCACGTATCTGCTGTAACGTCAAGTGACAAGCGCTGAGCAGTTAGTGAAACAGCGTGACCACACCAGCACCGAGAGAGATCCAGACAGAATGGCTAAACGACGCAAGCCCGAGCCGGTCACCGCCGGCCAGGCCATCGGCATGATGCGCCTCGACCACTTGCAGTGCCGCGACTTCGGGCACTCATGGCGGCCCTACACCGCACGGTGGATCGAGACGGAAAAATGCTACGAGTCCGTCCTGCGCTGCGCCCGCTGCACCACGCTGCGCATGCGGTACCTGTCCTCACGCGGCGACCTCGTCTCATCCCGCTACGACTACGCAGACGGCTACCAGATGCCGAAGGGCATCGGCCGGCTCGACGGCAACGACCGGGCGCAGATCCGCCTTGAGTCAGTTCTCAGGGTCCTGCCGCAGGACACGGCGGAGGGCCCGTGACCGGGCCTGAGCACTACCGGGAAGCTGAGCGGCTGCTGGCCGAGTTCGAGGAAGCCCGCCGCGACCTGGCAAAGAACCACGGCGCTTTCACCGTGACGCCGCCTGTTCTCACCGCAGCGCAGGTGCACGCCACCCTCGCGCAGGCCGCAGCACAGGCCATCACAAGCCCGCTCGGCGGGCGCATGCGCGACGACTGGCTCGAAGTCATCTGGAAGGAACGATGACCCGCTGGGTGAAAGCGACCGAGGCGACAGCGCTCGCCGGCATGGTCGCCCTCGTAGCCCGGATGGCTGAGATGAAACTCGACGGCGACGACGCCGACCCCGACGACCCCGACGACGAGGGCTACGTCATGGAAAACGACGACAACTGGGAAACGCTCTCCAGCCTGATCACTGAGGCACGGGAGCTGATCCGCGAATTCGAGGAAGGCAGATGAAAGAGGTAGAGGTCAGGGCGTGGTGCGACAAGTGCTACTCCGACGCGGAAGCCCGCTCCGAGGCGGTCACCCACAAGGTGACCATCGGCACGCTCGGCCCGCTGGAACTGGAGCTGTGCGACCTGCACGACAAGGAGCTGCTGGAGCCCCTGCGGCAGCTGCTCACCGAGCGCGGCTCACCGCCCGCGCGCAAGCCCCCCGCCCGCCCTGTCGTGCCGCCGAATCCGAGGAACCGGCCCGACGCTAACTGCCCGATCTGCGGGAACCGGATGCTGGACACCAGCATCACCAACCACGTCTATCAGGTACACGGCAGGCTCGGCCCGAACGACCCGAGGCCGGCGGGCCGGCCCGAGGGTGTCAGCGCGAACGACTGGGCTGTGCAGTGGGTGCGGCAGCAGAACGGGGCGGTGTGATGATCGCCGACTCGGAGCTGATCGAGGTGCTCGGCGGATTCGTGGTCCGGCATCCCGGTGATGACATCGCCGACTACCTGCTGCTGGTGCATGAGCCGTGCGGCGGGGTTGTCTGCCAGGTCGAGCCCGGTGACCTGCTGTCAGTGCTGGCGATGACCGCGCAGGCTCATCTGACCGTTCCGTGCCCGGTGGCGGCGGCATGACCGACCCGCCGGTGATAAAGCGTTACGGACCCGTGGCGGTCAGCGAGCAGATCACGGCGTGGCTGCGTGAGTGCATCGCGAACGGGGACTACCAGCCGGATGACATGCCGCTCCCCTCGGAGAACCAGCTCATGAAACTGTTCGACGTCTCGCGGGACACTGCCCGCCGCGTGCACGACAAGCTCCAGATTGAGGGACTGGCCTACGCCGTGCGGGCGCGCGGCACGTTCGTGAGGAGGCGTGATTGACCGAGCTAATCGGCTGGCGGATGACGCAGACGACCAGGAGCATCCTGCTCGACGCCCTGGAAGTCGCAGCCGACGCCAGGCGTGACCGCAACGACAACTGCCGCGACTGCTCCGATGGTGACTGCGACGACTGCAAGTACCGCACGGAATGCGCAGCCGAGTACGACCGGGTCGCCGGCATCCTGCAGGAAACCTACGCCGTCGAGATCGAGGCCCCGCCCATCTCATCACCTGAGGAACGGGCACGACTGCGCGCGGCCTTGTCGTGGAACGCCGAGCGGAACGCCGGGGACGATGAGTGAGCGCGAGCCGGTTGACCCGGAGATGTTCGGCCGGACCGCGCCCCGGTGGAACTGCATCGACTACCCCGACGGCGCTCACTACGTGCCTGGTGACACGTGCCTGTGGTGCGGGAAGTCGCGCAGGCAGATCGAGGCCGGGCCGTCCGGGGCGCTGCTCGATGATCTCGGGGCGCTAGATGAGTGAGCTGGTGCCCCGGCAGGCGCTCGCCGAGTTCACCCGCGCCGGCGTCGCCGAGCATGACGACTGGGACGGTGAGCACGAGTTCATGATCCTCGGCTGGGAGAACGGCGAGGTGCGTGTCCGCACGGTGGTGCTCATCCCGCCGGACGTGCCCGCTGACGCGTACCCGGCCATCATGTCCGCGATAGCCGTGAGGGAGCTGAGAGATCACGGCAGGGGACCGGTGGCTTACCTGCTGCGGTTCGAGGGCTGGATGGACGGCGTCGGGCCGTACGCCAGCGCCGAGCAGCAGGAGGCGTTCAAGAATGATCCCCGCCCGATCCGGGACCGGCCGTCCCGCATCGAGACATGCATGGCGCTATGCGCTGACGTTCACGGCCGCATGTTCCACGCGATGAAGGTCCGGGACAACGGCGAGGTCAGCGAGATGTATTTCGCGCCCGGCGACAAGGCCGGGGTTCAGGCGGGCGGCCGGTTCTCTGAGGCGCTGCTGACTATCGCGCACGCGACAGGCATGGGCTACCTCGGCCTGCCGGGACCTCCGTGGGTGGCGAACTGATGGCGCACACCTATCAATGCCCGCCGGGGTGTACGGAGCACCGGGGGCCGTGGCCGCGTGAGACGGCGGTCGCGGAGATGTACCGCCGTATCCAGGCGGTCGTCATTACCCTGCGCGCCCAGGGCATCCACGTCGGGATCGGCACGGGTAGCGGCCCGGCCCGGTGTGTCACCTGCGATTCGCCCTGGCCGTGCAACGTGGTCAGGCGCCGTGAAGGTGGCTAACTAGACCCCTGCCCGGGGCTGGCCGGGTGGCCGGTTCTCCCCCCATTGCCGGCCGACTCTGACACCGGGACCGGCTCCGGGCAGGGCTTAACGATAGCCGGGGTCGCGGGCGTCTCCTGCGGGGGCGTCGCCCGCGGCCCCGGCTTTCTCATGCGCTGTGTACCCCGGCGGCTCGCCGGGCTTGCCCATGTGGACGATGGCGGGCCGTCCCCGCACCCGGTCGAGGATCGCGGTGGCGGTCAGCAGAATGAGGCTGGCGAGGATCGCGGCCAGCTCGCCGGTGATTGCTTCCAGCAGGACCATGCTCATCGTGGTGGCCTCCATCCTGTGCCGTCCCAGATGCGGGCAGGTGCCCAGCCGGTGGTGGTGCGGCCCCGTGGGACGGCGGGGACCCACTGGCTGCCGACGCGGGCGAGGATGCCGCCGGCGGGCGGCGGCTCCTCGCCGGCCGACTTGAATGATGCCATCAAGCCGCGCCCGCTGGCGAACACGCCGATGCTGCCAGTGCCCTGGTTGGTGGCGGTGCCGAGGGGGCTGCCGGCGACAAGGTAGGTGACAGCGAACTTGATGGCCGCGACCAATTCCCCGTCGTCCTTGGCGGCGACTGAGGCGGGCCGGGCAGTGCCGGACGAGTCGCGGATGTTGGTGCCGGTGACCGGCGAGGCGGCGCCGCCGTTCCAGAAGAACATGCAGACGATGAGGTTGCCGGGCTGGGTGTCGGGGCTGGGAGCGGTGACGGTGACGATGCTGCCGCCGCCGCCGCCGGTTGCCTCGGTGCCGGTCCACTGGTCTAGCTGCGCGCCGGGCAAGCCCCTGACCTCGGCGACCACGGCGCGCATGTTTGCGCCGGACCCGCCGGTGCCGAATACAGCCGGCGGCTCGCCTGCCGCCGCGTCGGCCTTGTAGAACATCGCCATGTGGCCGAACCCTGCGGGCTGCAGCAGGCCGGTCCAGCCGGCCGGCCCGGTGCTGGGGGCGGTGCCGCTGAGGGCGTGCGCCACGCAGCCGATGAGGAGGCTGCCGGCCTGGACCGGTTCGGCGAAATCCGCGGTGGTGGTGTTCACTGTCGGGGTCATGGAGAGCGGCCCGGGGATGACGCTGATCGTCATGAGGTGTCGATCCAGATGTCGCCGGGCTGCGGTGACCCCGGCGCGGTCGCGGCGACCGTGATCGCGTATGTGCCGCCGGCAGGCCCTTGCGGTCCCTGTCCCCCTGCCGGGCCTGCGGGTCCCGCCGGGCCTGGCTCGCCTTCGGGTAGTGGGTCACCGGCGGCGGCCTGGAAGAACGCCGACGGCATCTGCGCGTTCCGTGTCACCGTGCCCGGGAAGCTGGCCGGCAGCGCGGTGCCGGCGGCGCCGGACGGCTGCCCCGTCGCGGCCCACGCATTCCACAGCGCGTTCGTGGTGGGCGCGTCCAGGCCGGTGAGCCACGGGTTGACACCGGTCAGCGTGCGGAGTGTGGCGGAGGCGGTGCCGACGTTGGAGATGACCAGCCAGTAACGGCCGGCGGGCACGCTGACCGCGCCGTTGTACATGCCGGTCGACGCGCCGGAGATGTCCGGCGTGGAGTACAGCAGGCCGCCCGGCCCGGCCGGGGTGTCGGCGTAGAAGCCGGCGCGGAACCGGGCCTGCGCCCCGGCGGTGGTCACTTCGATCCGCACGGAGCTGATCGGCTGGCGGAGGATGACGCGGGTGGCGCGGAGCACCCCGGCGGCCTGCGCGCCGGTGCCGGTTGACCCGGTCCACGGGAACGCGGGTGCCCAGTAGCCGGTGATGGCGGGCGCGGTGCCGAGGAACATGGAGTCGGTGCCGCGCGGCCCCTCAGGTCCGGGCGGGCCGTCTGCTCCGGGCGGGCCGGTGCCGCCGGGTGTGCCGGGCGGGCCGTCGGCTCCGGGCGGGCCGGGGTTGCCGGGCAGGCCCTGCGGTCCCGTGTTGCCCTGAGCGCCGGGCGGCCCGGGTACGCCGTCAGCGCCGGGCTGTCCGGGGTCGCCCTGAGGCCCCCGCTCGCCCTGCGTGCCGGTTGCGCCTGGCGTGCCCGGATCGCCTTGCGGCCCGCGCTCGCCGGGGTCGCCGCGCTCGCCGGCCGGGCCGGGTGCGCCGTCAGCGCCCGGTGCTCCGGGCGAGCCGTCCTGGCCGGCCGGGCCGGCGTCTCCTGCCGGGCCGCGTTCACCCTGGACTCCCTGCTCTCCTACCGGCCCCTGCTCGCCGGGCGGGCCCTGGATGTTGCCGACGTTGTCCCAGTAGGTGCCCGTCCAGACGTACAGGTCGCCGCCGACCAGGTAGGCGTCACCGGCGGTGTTGCCGGACTGCGGGAGCTGGCTGGCGTTGTCGCGGGAGCCGAGGATGGTGACGCCGGTCCCTGCGGGGCCGGGCGGCCCCTGCTCACCTGGCTGGCCGGGGGTGCCGGGGTCGCCCTGCGGCCCCCGCTCGCCGGGCTCGCCGCGCTGCCCTGGTCCGCCGGGTGTTCCGGGCGCGCCGTCCTGCCCGGCCGGGCCGGTGTCGCCGCGCGGGCCGGTGTCGCCAGCCGGGCCGCGCTCGCCCGGCAGTCCCTGGGGCCCCTGAGCCCCGGCGGGACCCTGGCCGCCGGCCGGGCCGGGAACTCCGGTGGCACCCGGCTCGCCGGGCGGGCCCTGCGGCCCGGGCGGCCCGGGCGGTCCGGGCAGGCCGCCGCCGCTGCCGGTCAGGTAGGTGGCCAGCACCTCGCCGTCCGGTTCCAGGTCGATATGGATGACCGGGTGGGAGCGGGACGACGACGAGATGGTGTAGGGCGGCGGGCCGGTCACCTCGATGACCGGGTCGCCGGCCCGCGCCGGGGTGATGCCGTAGCCGGGTGTCTCGCTAGTCACGGGTCACGTCCGCGGTCGTGCGGACGGTGCCGGCGACCAGGGTGGTGACGAGGCCGTCGCGGGTCAGCTCGCAGTCCCACACCGCCGATGACGGCAAGTCCTGGGTGACAGTGCCGAGGAGGTGGAGCTGGACGGCGTTGCCCTCGACGGCGCACAGCACCTCGCCGGCCACGTTCGCGGCGGCCGGGTTGGCGCGGATCTGCGCGCGAACCGTCGCCCCCGACAGGTCAGCGTCGCTGCCGTCGGGGTCGAAGACCAGCAGCGCAAACCCCAGGTCGTCGCCGGCGTACAGGAGCAGGTTCACGGTGATGGGTACCCGCTCGATGGACTGCGGCCCGGAGAACGGCGCGACCGGGTTGCGTGCGAGCCCTGCCGATAGCTGTCCCTCGGCGACGCGCTGCCGCTTGGCCTGCAGTATCCGCTCCTGGAAACCGGGGTCCCTGATCATCGCGTGCTCCTATCTGACCGGCTGGTTCCACGCGGCGGGCCAGGTTTCCGGGCCGACCGCGCCGGTGACCCGCAGGCCGAACATCTGCTGAAACTGGCGGGCGACCCGTTCGGAGTCGGGGCCGAATATCTGGTCGGCGGCGATGAGCCCGCCGGGTCCGGTGCCGCGCCACCCTCGGTCACGCATCCGCTGCTGCCACACCCGTACGTCGGGGACGCGGCTGTTGCGGGTGCGGCCGAACCAGTCAACGCGCAGCGGCGGCGCGTTGCCCACGGGCGGCCGGGGTGCGGGTGGTGGTGCGGGTGCGGCGCCGCCGGTGGCGGGCATGCCGTTGCGGACCCACTGCGTCAGGGCGGGCCCCGGGCAGGCGGTGGCGAAGTGGGTGTTGTGCCCGGCCATGGAAAGGGTCCGGCCGGCCACGCCGTTGAGGTGGTTGTAAAGCGCGCGGGTGGCGTTCAGCGCGGCCTGCGGCGGAGTCTCACCGACAGCGATGAGCACGCAGACACCCCAGCCGTCAGTGTTCCGCGGAGGCGAGTGAATGCCCCGGACGTCCCGGCCGCATCCCTCGTAGATCGTTCCGGACCGTCCGATGAGGAAGTTGTAGCCGGGCGCCGCCTGCCAGCCCTGCCCGTTCCGGTGGGACGCCTCGATGGAGCGGACCACTGCACGCTCGTCACCTCCGACAGCGGAGCCGGGCCAGTGGACGACGAACCAGCGCCGGGATGACGGCGCGACGTGCCGGTTGCCGGGGATGGCGAACCGGGCACCCCAGTCGGCGCGGCGGACGATGTTAACCATCGTGCGCCTCCGGGATCTCGTCCGGCAGCTCGCCGGGCGCGGTCTCCTCCGGCTCAAGGTCCGGATCGAAAACGTCAGCAGGGTCGTCGGTGGCCTCGACGGGCGGCTGCTCATGCTGCAGGTCCGGGTGATCAGGGCCCTGGTCGGTATCCCACCACTGCTCGGGGTTGTCGTCGGTCACGGGCCGTCCTCCTCGTCCTCCTCGTCGTCATACCCGGTGCCGGCGTCGCCGGTCTCCTCGTCGTGCTCCGCGCCGTCGGGCTCGTAGCCGATCCCGTCATCCGCCTTGCCGTCATCCGGGCCGTTGCCCGTGAACGGCTCCTCCTCGCTGTAAGTGGACACTGCTGTTTCCTTTCTCTAGGTGACCGAACCTGGGCTGCCGGTACCGGGAGGCGCCCAGGCGCGGTTGACGCCAGGGACGATCAGCTCCATGTAGCAGCCTTCCCGGATGGTGATGTTCGCACCGGCCTGCGCGTTGACGACGACGGCGAGGCCGCCCTCTTGCTGCGGGTTGCCGAGGACGTCGAGCGGGGTCACCGGGTTGAGCCGGACCTGGCCCTCGACGTCGATGAAGAAGTCGGTCCACGCGGGGACCGGGCCGACGGTGTAGGCCATCGACGCGGTGCCCTCCTGAAACCACATGCGGGAGAACGCGACGCCGGCGCTGGTGTTGGTGTGGGAGACGTACGTGCCGCCGCCGGTCGCCCACGCCATGTGGATGGTGGCCTGGACCCGCTGGATGCCGGACCGGTAGTACACGCCGGCGATCACCTGGGTGGCGCGCTCGTGGACGCGGCCTGACAGCCGGTACCGCATGTTGTAGGTGGTGGCCGCGCCGATGCGCCCGCAGACGACGCAGACGATTTCCCGGCCGGTCTGCGCGCCGGTGATCGGCACGTTGTTCGCGTTCATCGCCGACCGGACGTCACCGCCGCCGTACGGGGAGACGTTGCCCTGCAGCCCGAACTGCGAGGCCAGGGAGGCGCCGGCGGGGACGCTGATGGTGCCGAGCTGGATGCCGGCCCGGCCGGCGACCTGCGACTGGCTGATGAGCGCGAGCGTCCAGGTGGCCTGGTCAGGGGATACGTCGCACCAGAGGATGTCGTTGCGGGCGGTGGCGCCGCCGGCGGGGACGGTGAACGTGACGTCGTCGCGGGCGCCTGCGACCACCGACGTGCTGTCACCGGCGGCGGCGATGGCTAGCCACCCGCCCCGCAGGATGACGTTGAGCCCGTTGCCGGCGTTCAGCGTGACCGAGCGGGCCATGCCGGTGCGCCCGTTGGTCAGCGCAGTCGTGACCATCCGGTCATCCACCGCATTGTAGACGCCTGCCTGCCCCCATTGCAGGAGGCCGCTCGGCATAGTCATCGTCAGTTCCCTTTCCTTAGCCGGGGGTGACGCCGAACCGGAACACGCCGGTAGCGAGCGCGCGCAGGCTGGCTAGCTGCTGGATGAGTGTCTGCCGGGGCTGGCCGGGCGGCTCGGTGACCGACACCGTCCACCCGCACCGGGACTCGCGGGCGTTGACGGACAGCTCGGTGAGCCGGCCCTCGATCTCGAACCCGTCGGGCTGCAGCGGCCCGGTGATCAGCAGGCGGACGGTGTCGCCGGGGGCGTACGTGCCGTATGCCGGCTGGATGGCGGGCACGGTCACCGAGGCGTCCAGCGTCGGGCTCGCGTAGACAGTGGCGTTAGTGCCGGCGCGCTCTGCCAGGGTGGCGGGCACGGTAACACCCGGCCAGTCGTCAACCTCGTCCAGGCGCGGGAACCCGGCCTGCGGCCGGTCCGTCATATGCGAGATCTTCGGCTGCTCTACGCCGTCGACCGATTCGGGCTGCTCGCCGACCGCGTAGGTGCGGGTGCGGAACTGGTCAGCGTCCCATTTCAGGGTGTAGTCCATCGCGGTGCCCGGCACGGTCGCGCCCAGGCCGGGCAGGTCGGAGCCGACGCGCGGGTAGGCGATGGCCAGCTCAGCGCGGGGCAGCCCGTCGTTCCCCGTGTGGTAGGTGGTGCGGAACTCGGGACCGTCGATCACGCCGGACAGGTTCGCGAGGAGCTGCGCCCGGTTCTCCCCTTCGAGGAATGCGTAGGACCGGTCGCGGGGAAACCCGCCGCCCGGGCTGGTAGTGATCGACACGCCGACGTCGGCGACGGGGGCGGCGAGGTCGCGGGCGATGCTGACCTGCTCGACCTGATCGTAACGGCGGTGCGTGGCAGGCGGCCCGCCGGTCAGCGTCCCGTACTGGCCGGCGAGATCCCACTGCCGTTTCCGCAGGTAGCCGGTGACCTCGCTGAGCGTGAACGACACGACGGCGCGGCCGTCGTCGGTGATGCCGTTGGGCATGCCGCACCAGACCGGCTGGCCGGCGAAGTACGCCCACAGCCGCCACCCCCACAGGCGCAGCAGCTCGGCGCGGGTCAGCGACGATGTCTCGGCGACGATGATGACATCGCCGGTTCCGTAGCCGGACAGCCGGCGCACGCAGTTGAAGCTGGTTGCCTGCACCGGGCCGGCCGGCTCGAATGCGCCGGGGCTGACGTACCGGTCGGCCCAGAACGTCCACAGCCCGGGCAGCGGCGCGGGCACGGGCCGCGCCTCGGTGCCTACCATCACGCTCACCGGCGTGCTCCCATCCCGAGCCGGAACCCGGCGATGAAGCACGCGACGAGCAGCGCCACGTGGACGATGGTCACGACTACGCCCACGCCGACCTCCACGCGAGGTGGATGGTGCCGGCTCCGGTGCCGAACATGTAGAACGCCGACGGCGTGTCACCGGGCCGGGCAGTAACCGGCCGTGAGCCGGGACGGATCTGCGCGGCACGGGTGGCGCCGCCGGGGGCGACGGCGACGAGTGTCTCGGTGTTGACGAGGATCGTCTCCCCGGCGGCGAGCGGGGCGACGATGATGCCGTAGGGGCTGCCGTCGGTGAGCCGGGTTTCTGACAGCGGCCCGGTGTAGAGCGCCATGACAGGCGACTCGACGTTGCCGGTATTGGCGACATAGGCCATGTTCGGGATCTGCGCCGAGGCGTACCGCCAGTCCGGGTAGCGGCGCGGGTCGGCCCGGGTGGGCGCGGCGAACGGGGTGACCTGCACCCACGCCGACCCGTTCCAGGTGAACTGCCGGCCGCCGGTGGTGGTGGCCTGCCCGATGCTCGTGCCGTTCGTGGTGGGCCGGGTGCCCAGCTCGCCGTACGGGCCGCGGCCGGTGTCCTCGCCGGGCACGTTGGACAGCAGCGCCTCCTGCCACGGCCCGTACAGCCGCGGGTCGGCGGCAGTCACGGTGATCTCATACCGGAACGCCTGG
>Ga0123355_10002431_pt1 | contig 26311 bp, 15 predicted proteins | sample TergutEmb28metaG_3_FD_89872 | JGI IMG/M metagenome (GOLD analysis project Ga0123355, IMG submission 89872) | Embiratermes neotenicus P1 segment gut microbial communities from Petit-Saut dam, French Guiana - Emb289 P1 | ecosystem: Host-associated > Arthropoda: Insects > Digestive system > Gut ...
CCATGAAAAGTAGCATTACAGATTTGCAGGTGAGGGATTGCTTTCAGGGGGGTGGGGGGTGGGGTGGGGGGGGGGGTGTGTGTGGGTGTGGGTGGGTGGGGGGGGGTGGGGGTGGGGGGGGGGGGGGGGGGGGGGAGGGGGGGGGGGGGGGGGGGGGGGGGGGGGGGGGGGGGGGCGAGAACTTGCATAATGAGGAGCTTCATGATTTGTACTACTCGCATAATAATATCGGGGTATCAAATCAAGAATTAAATGGGCGGTGCAAATGGCACTCATGAGGAAAAAAGAAACTTTCTTACAGAATTTTGGTTAGAAACCCCGAAGGAAAGAGACCGCGTTGAAGACCTACGCACAGATGGGATGAAAATAATGAAATGTATTTTGAAGAAAAATAATTGGACCCTAAGGGCTCAGATTCATCTGATGCAGTATAGGGACCTGTGGGGAGCCCTTGTAAACATGGTATGAAACTATATCAAACAAACGCCGACGAATTCACACATATATTATTAAAACACCACTTTATTAGCATATTATATCACTCCGACACGTTTTAACCCTCCAAGGGCCATCCTTAGAGAGTACGATTGATATATTTCAGCAACAAAGTCAACAAAACGAGTCACCAGATGTAAAAAATTCAACTTAGTGAGCAGCGTGCAGTGTTACGCGACAGCCAAATGGCCCTTTAAGGATTGAAAGATGTCAGAGTGATACGATGTCCTAATAAATTGGAGTTTTACTACCATACCTGTGCATTCGTCGGCATTTATTTGATATAGTAACATTAATAAATGGATATGAAGATAAAGTTTACGGTATGAACTTCTGGAATACCTGATTAATGTTAAATTCTCAATAATGATTCCGTTCCATGGAATTTGTGCGCTGTAGCATCACTACTTTTGTAACGTGGGAAGGGTGTTCTCATCCACACAGCAGCCTGGTGTTCTGGCTGGCTGACCGACACACATGGAAACCAAACTACATAATATCTCGGCTCACAATTTGTCAATTACTGCCAGACTATTTATTCAGTTACGTCTTGTCAACCAGGGGGTAAAATAGTAAGCAATACAGGGTAAAGGTAAGTGGATTCGTACTCTACGCAGGTTACGGCTATTCTCGGTTGCGCCTCTTTCACTCGCTATCGCAAGCCCGAGTCGGTCGCATAGTTGATATGGCCTTGATATCGTGCTACATGTCAGCTTAGAAACCGCTTGAGTCGGTGGAATTGCGACCCCATGCGTCATGTCCTCCCCACTCCATCCCCAGACTCGTACATAATTCGGCCATCTCAACTCCTTGGCCTCTTTACGGCTACAGCAGCGGCTCCTAGTGTCAACGTGGCTGTATAGCGGATAATGACGTGTGAGTCAGAGATAGACTATAAAATCTTGTCGGGCCGAACAGTTAATTACCCGACGCTGCTGTCGGCCCGAGAGGATTTCGAGAAATATTTTCGCCGCGAAAACTTCGAAGCTTATAACGATGCAGTGATTTATTCAAATTCTGTAATTACAAAATTATTAAAATATTATCTTGAAGTATACAGGAATGCTTACCGCTTCTTGAACATGATGTTTTCAGGTGATCTCCACCCTTGAGCAAACACGTCTCTAACCTGGAATGCATATTTCCCATTGTTAGGTACAACATGTATTTGGAACTATGACTATTTCTCCCCAGTTTTAAGTCGGAAATATTTTGTGGGTGATGGATATCAGGTATTCCAGAAGTAATCCAGCCTTCTATACAATGGGTACCGAGTCTCTTTCCCGGGGGTAAAGCGGCCGGGGCGTGGCGTTGACCACCCACTCCCATCTAGCGCCTCCGTGGCCTGTTCTCGGGTGAACTTCATTAGCATAACTGTCCTATAATTTGCAGAATGATTTGCAGGGAACGCGCATTGTCCACCGCTCCACTACTCTATAGTTACTAAATGCTACCGATCATTCATGCCATGGATCAACGGGCCTATGCTATGGCTTGGCAAACATCACAACTCAGGGGGCGGCATATCTTCATCCCAGAAGTTCCAGGAGAGAGACAGCAATAACAGGTTGTAGCCACTGCCCTCTCTCTTCTGTACTCTGTAAAAAGGAAGTCCCTATTTCAGGTATCGGCCAGTAAACTCAGTATTTTTATCTATTTATTGTTATTTAACGGGGCTGTCAGTAGCTCAGAGAGCACAGCGTCTAAAAGGTACGATTATTAGTGAACAATGAATTAGAGAATGTGGTAGGTAAGCATACATCTTAGCCTAATATGAGGCACTGTTCCAACGGTTGCCTCCAGGGTCTTGGAGAAGCCGCTCTCCAGTCTCAAATTTGAACTTGCAGCCTCCTGAAAACGAAGTTGGACTATTACTCTATTCAATCGCCAGGCTCTGTGGCCGCGTCCTGTCATGGAGTTCATTACTCAGTGTAACCACTTCAAAAGTCTATCGGTCAAGCTACTTTCATGGAGCTGGGTCCTTCAGAAACCAACAGTCGCTCTCAACAGTAGATATTTAAAGCTGATCATTATTGTGCAAACAGAAGCCCGCCACTGTTCCTAAATCCGAGCCAGCTAAATACAGTCCAAATTCTGAAATTCCATTTCTTCAACATCGCCTTCATCAAATCATGGTCGTCCGTTGGATTTCTGTACCGCAATGAAATTATATACTCCGACGTTTCGGAGGAAGCTATTTCCTCCATTTGCTTCCACCGTATCATTTTAGTGTGCACTTGAAACAAATCAGTCACCGTGAAGATGGACGCATGATGTCCCTCCGAGACGCCCTAGCATGTAATTACTACACGACACAGAAACTCGAAGAAGAATCACCTGAACAAGAAACGCCGTGAAAGCCCGAAAAACTACATCGATTATTATTATCTTCAAATTTTCGCCTGATCTGCCAAGCGGCCTCTCACTTTCCGGAAATAAAAAATCTTTATGCATTGTATCATTTGTAACCATGCGTGTTACATGTCCAAACTTCATCACATCTCTCAAAATAACAGTTCATAAACTGAATGCACCCAGCATGGCACACAAGAAACGCATAATTGTCATTACGATCTGCAAATTTCACTTAAGACATTTTTCGATTACGCGAATACTTTTTAACAGCAACAAGCAAGAAATCAGTGGTGCCCGTCTGCAGGTAGCATCTGAATTTTATATGACCCCCCCCCCCCCCTTAAAATTAGCTGTTATCCATCCGTAATAGGGTCCAGGTGGAGCCGGGATAGCGTAGTCGGTACAGGAACGACCCAGTTTTCAATACCTGTCCGGGGACATTTTTCTCTACGCCATAAAACCCACATAAGCTTTGCAACCCACCCCGCCTACTACAGCAATGTGCACCGCCGACTTTCTCCGAAGGTAAAGCGGCTGGTGAATGCAGTTACCTTACATCCACCTAGTGCCGAGGTTAAGATTGGGTTGAGCCACGCCCTTCCCTTCCAGATGTCTACGTAGCTTGGAAGGAGGCTTTTATTGTCCACTGAAATTTTCTCGTGCAGACAGCAACGTCAAGATGGGAATATCACACAGCGCAGAGCACGACACCTAGTCATCAGTTTTGGTTCTACCAAACCGCCAGCATACCCTAAAGCTGGGAACAGAGTTATTTCCCCCAACGTCGGGAAAACTTCACATTTTGGCGCGGCTGTCTGGCCGAGAAAATTTCACTGAATTCTGTCGCCGCGAAAGCGTCAAGACTTAAACCTTTACTGAACTTAATATCACGGTAACAAGGGAGTTTTTGTACCCTAAATTCCACCCGAGAGCACCAGCTGACAGGTGCAGCCACGTTACGGTAGCCTAGGATTCAACACAGAGATCTCGGTGCCTGTCGCACATCCTTACAATCGCCCTGTCACGCAAATTGCCATGACGTCACATTTCCGCACTAAGGTAGACTTGCAACGCATTTCCTTCCAACATGCATAGTCAGTACTACTAACAGCGTAAACCATGAACAAACATTACGACATTTGACAAAGAAAGTTTTTGTGTTTACTGAGATTCGCTTTGCTTTCGTTCAGCCTTGTGCAGTAACGAGAGCATAATGTCTAGGAAATAAAATTAACATTGACGCGATGGCGCTTCCAAATTTACAAACGGCGAGTCTCTTGCCAAGGGTAGGGGAGTGCAGGTTACAGAAACACTCCGCTGGATAGCACTACGTATAACCGAGACTTCACAAAGACGCTGTGTAGTTTGGTACGTATGTGCCAATATTTCAAACAAACCAGTTGTCTCCATCCTGGGGACTGAAGCAAAGCTGGGGACAGCAAGTTCCTCTGAAATGTTGGTATCTGTGTACTAGGCTACATGGTGTTGTCACCTACAACACCACACTCTAAAAACAAGGTTTCGAAAAACTTGTTACCCAGACAATGGAATTATCAGCATTAAGAGTAAGAACTGCATGAACCAAGCACTGTTAACTACAATATTAATTAGAGAGGAAACCAAGTACCTGTCCTTACTCCATATCACAATACACTTGCCACCTTACACTTAAACAAAGAATAGCATTCAAAGTTATATTACATGAGTAATTACTGTGAACGATTTGAAATGCATCCCAAAACTCTTTTATCACACTACTCAAATATGACTATAGCAACTGAAAGTACTTAATTTTCACAACACAGGAAAATATCTGAAATGTTACAAAGTACAGTTCTCCCCTGTGGATGCCAATGCATATGGGCGGTATGAGGCATACATGTACCTTCACTCAAAGTCAGCCCTAAATGGAGGCACATGGTCAGCTACAAGGCCTTGATGCTTTATCCTTAGAGAAACATCCCCCATACATCCTGAATACGAAGTCAGAGGAGCCCCAAAGTCAGTTTGGTGCTTGAAAGAGAAAAATCTCGTCATACTGGGAATGAAACTGTAACTCCTCACTGGTCTAGCCCACAGCCCTAGGCAATGTACAGACTACACAACCACTTCAAATGTACATATCAAAATGTGTTTTTTTCATCATGTAGAATTCTTTTGCATCATCCACTTTTTAGAATATGGACCAGTAGTCCAAAACCATTTTCCAATGTCCATATTTATGCCATGTATCAACTAGTGTGTCAGCATGGCCATATACACTACTATGGCATCTGCTGGTAATATTATACAAGGTTTAGCTAAATATGCTTGGACAAACTTGAAGAGTTAATATAAATGTATGTCCTGAATTAGGTGGTTTTTGGGTTTAAATGATTGATTACACGGAATACCTTACCTATGATATATTCTACTTACTACATTTGCAATACACATTTCCCAATTTAGTAACGGTTGATTTCTTACTGTATAAAATAGAGGTGAATGCAGCAGGGTTTTTAAGTGTCCCCACAGACAAAAATCTAAAAGGACTGAGGTCGGATGAATGTGAGGGTCATACCTTTAGAACTAAAGGTTTGCAGACATACTAATATCAACCTTCCTTTTTTTGGTGTGGGGCACTCTTTCCCAAGTTTGTCCCAGCATTTTAGATACACCTGTACGTATTGACTTTGTGTGCTATACTTCCTTGCTGGTTTAAGTTACCTTAAAGTTTTTGTATTTGAATGTGACTTCTCACTTGACAAGACAATTACAGTTTTCTTTTCCCACTTATTTCTAAGACTTTCACAGACAGCTATACTCCTACATTTTCTGTAAATAATTTCAGTTACTATACTTGCCTACAGATGGCACTTGCACCGATCTGCAGTCTTTCTTACAAACGTCAAAAGGTGCCACACACACCATTTAGATATAATGGAGGGAGGCAGATGTATAGCTCTACTCATTCTTAACCCTAGTACTACATTGATGGAGGCAAGCTGTCAACTTCACACCCTGGCAAGAACCCTAGTATCCACTAAGCACCAGGATGTGTGGGGACCCAAGATATTTTCGGAAAAGAGGAACTTTATTGCTTACTTTTAATTCTCAAAGAGATTATAATAGGGTAACAGCTAATCTGCTGAGAAATATTTCTATAAAGAATGTCATCTTCTTGTATGTGGCACCACAGTTGGATAGAAGCATGCTGACATATATGTTGCATAAATCACGTTGGACGATTCACGTAAATTCGTCGTCTTTTAAGTCACTGTTTGGCTCTAACTTTCAATAGAAAAATAGTGTTCATGGACAGTTATTTAAGTCACGCAAGGCCAACTAATTTATATCTACAAGTATTTTGACACCAGATTTTATCATACCCTGAAGTGAAACAACTGGTTACTAGCTGATCCTTTCTGTTTGTGAGTACCCAATTAACTGTCGTGACATCCAGATACAATGCCACGTGCATAAATGGGAGAATTTCCACACACATGGCACGACATCAAATGAGGACAGAAAAAGTACACACTATGTTCTTCTGGCTTGTGTAATCTTATAGAGGTCACATTTCAGAGAATCCTATCTCAGACTTTAAACCAGAAGCAGCAGATGCATTGTCTACCCGACAGCAGTGTCACAACATCAAAGACTGCAGCTTTACGCTGAACCAATATTAATAACCAATATTAACTTCTGCACCCCATTTCTTACTTTTCCCCATTACCATGAAAAGATGAGCCAGTTTCCCCTCATTTTGATTTAATCACTCCAAAAATATTGACACTTACTGCCATGTAACTTTCTACATTTAATGGGGGTCTTGCAATCTGAATTATGTTGTGCATTTTACAGATGTGCAATTCCGAATACATTGCTGCTACCACATCACGCTATTCTCTGATCATGCTCAAGTTTTCACATCAAATCCTTACAAAATTAGGTTGGTGTTGAGTAAAATATGGCCAAATTGTAATTCAAGAGCAAAAAACACAAAATAACCATGTGCCAAAGCAATTAAATGTGCCATACCTATCCATATATTACAGTTTGTTTTGTTTCCTTCTTTGCACAATTCTGCACAAGAAACTACCATTTTATGTTTTCTGATGACTGCTTGTTTTTACACTCATTCAAATTGTGCCTGAAATGCAAGTTCTGAAGTTGCAGCAGCAGTGTTGATCTGGGTTATGACACCATTTCTACTGGCAAATAGTTACTGACATTTTGCTGAAGCTTCTGTCTTCAGGGTCCAAGCACTCCAAAAATGGTTTGGGTCTGAGTGATCCACTGGCTAGACCACTCAGGCAAAATCATGCGTACCTCTTTTATGTCTCTCCAAGGTATAATATACTACAAGATTTGACCTTTCAATGCTTGAAATGACAATTCATCTTCCCTCCCAGACATGAAAAAACACAAAATTCAAAACAGAAGGAAGAATCTGTTCAAGACCTTACAGTATTTGTGAATGATATGGCAGTAAAGGGGTTCACAATGACAAAAAATGATGGAACTGAACTGGGCAGTTTTCATGCTGCTTGCTTTTTAGAAAACCGGCTATTTGGGCACACAAACAGCATTAACAACTCTGGAATGTTAAAATCACTTTTACCTCAAAACACACTCCGTTTGGATTTTAATGACTGAGAGAGACACAGCAGCACATTCATTATTGTTTTTAAATGTGTAGTTACATGTATAATTACAAATTCAGATGGATTCAACCATCATTTCATTATCATCAACAATAAGAGACTTTGGTAATATTGATGTGATTGAACACTTGTTAATTCCTGAATACAGAAATGTGCATACAATATAAGAATTTTGGCACCTTTCTGTTTAGTATTTCAAAAAGTTATGGACATAAACATGTTTCATTTTCTCAGCACATTTTGCTTATCACTTTCTAACAGAGTGACTCACATTAAAATGTAGGTCTTCACATGTAAGGTCACATAAAGCAGCCATTACTATTATCACATTTTAGCCAGTGTTAGAACTGGCTGACAAATTCTACTGAAACTCTGAATGGAAGTTAATACAGTTATGCTCCCAGTTTCTCAAGCCAATGCATGCAATTCAAATGTACCAACAAAATGGACAGAATACAAGGCCAAGTATGGATAAAACAAACATTTATATACCTGATTTTTTTGTACAGATCTGTTTGCTTTGCCTACATATTAACATACAATTGAATGAAACATATGTACAAAGATGAAGGGCCAAACTGCTCACCTTTCTTGTACAAAAGCATTGTACTAAAACGTACAAAATATAGGCTAGCCAACCGAGTAAGACAAAAACACGCTTAGAACATAAAATTCACTCACTTTAAATAGGTTTATGTTGTTAATATAACTACAATAGAACGCAAGTATTACTAAGCCAGACTTCTTAAAGTCAAATGCAGTCAGTCTTACCCAGGCCAGCTGACACAAACACAATTCACACAACCAAACACACGTGAAACTGTTACCAGATGTGATGATGTGAACCATACACACACCATGATACAAGCATTTTCCATGAGGGAACACCACTTTGGTATTTGTGCACTTTGCTCCAACCTTCTGCAGCATTATACATATTATACACAGAACACACTAGCCTACCAACAGCTTCAGTTAGGCAGTGTATCATATAAAATGTCCTTGACACTCTGTGTGATGTTGTCTGGGAACTTTATATCAAATGAAACTATAAGGTCTCCCTTTCGGCTAGGTTCCTTTGGGAATGGCAGTCCCTGACCCTGGATTCGCTTTACAGTTGTAGGTTTCACAATCTCATTCATCAGGTTGACTGGAATTTTATCGCCGGTAAGTGTAGGAATATTGATGATTGAACCACACAAGGCCTGTAATAAGAAATGTTTTCAATTTATAATCTACTTTACTTCAAACCATACTTAGGCCACAGAAAGAAGTTCCACTGACTGACCTCCACCAAGCTCATCAAGTTGTTATGCTTGGTACTCTAGTATACTTCCCTGTATTTCCCTCAGTCACGTAGCTTTTCTGTGAACACAATACTGTTAGCAAAATTACCTACCAACAAGCCCTTTCAGGAGACTAAGTACACTGTAGGTAAAAGGAGAACTCTCAAGTGCTGTCATCACAAGCATCCAATGGTCACAGTGTATATTCCGATAACAGGAGTATAATTAGAGTCATGTACAAACATATGGTAGTCCTACATGATTCACCCTTCTCAGCCATCTTCATGGAGCCCTCGACAAAGAAAAATATGATGGCTAGTTATGCCACAGATGTGCAATAGTACAGAAGAATGTGTTCATTCTTTTGACATAAAAAAAAGCCACAGGAGACACAGAGACATATCCTAGAAAATGAAGTTGAATTCTGCAACAGTTCTTTGTCTGTGATGAATAACTATTATGATACACATTCTGTACTATGCTTTATATTCTTTTTAACCATTTTAACATTTTTATTTCAACTTCACTATTGCACATCTTAACATAACCAGCCACTATTAAGTTTTCTTTGTTGAGTACCTCCATAAAGATGGCCAACAAAGGCTGAAACATAGAGGACTAACACATGTTTGTATATTACTTTATCTACTCATACTGCTGTTGTTGGGATATTGTATTTACCTGAATGCACAATTACATTCATCCAAGACAAACCCTCAAACAAAACACTTCTGCCAAGGTAAAAATGTATTTATCCAAATCTAAGACAACCTCCAAAAAAAGACGACTACCAAGAAGAAATTTCATACACTTATTACACAAAGCATGTCAGATTCTATGTACCTTTACCTATCAGTGTCACAGTCAGTGCCTCCAGTTCCTCACACTCACTTCTAACATCCCCATTCTCTTCACTGTCATTCCACACGTAAATACAATATATAATGTGACCTATGTTACTGCATGAAACATTCGGTAATTTTAAACACTGACTTGTATTCTTTCCACTACCTCAGCACAGCATTTATAGAATGCAATTACAAAGTTGACCATGAGATTCCCTGTTGTTAGCAAACCCAAAGACTGGGTGTCATCACTAAAGCCCCCCAAAACTGGGCCTATCACAATGTGATGTACCTCACTGTTCCCCTAACCACATTATGCTTCACCATGGACGCTACATGTCCCATGCATCTTGTACTTAATCAAAGAAAGAAAAAAATACCCAAGCTGTGTCTGTTGTATATTTCCCTCAGACCCCAATTTTCTCAGCACCCTTAACATTGTAGCCTTGTGGGTGTTATAGTACTCTGTTAAGTATCTTTTTTGGAGGAACCTGCTGCCTCAGTCTTCTAAGAGCATGCACATCTAACACATAGGCATAAAGGTTCACCCTATAACCTACCATGAAGGAACAACGGGTGAGCAGGGGTGTAGGTCTACTCTTTAATACTGACGCTAGATGGGGGTGGGTGGTTAACACCACGGCCCAGCTGCTTTACTCCAGGAATGACCCCAGTACCCACTGTATAGGAGGCTGGGTGGGCCCCGGGGCCAGTCTGATGAGTTCGGAAAATCTTGCTTCCTCTAGATCTTATCCTGACTGTCCAGCCCACAGACAGCTGCTACACCAACTACACAATCCTGGCCCACCTAATGCAGGTGCATAGTTACATTTACATGAATACCAACCTCTTCTCAAAAACCCCCATCTTTGTTTTCTCTTCAATTACTGCCAAAGTTTTACTTCCCAATAAATAATGCATATGTATACACACACACACACACACACACACACACACACATATGCTACTTCCACAGCTCTGAACTAATACTGGCACCACAAAAGTCACACAAAATAAATCTAACCTGTTATTCTTTACTTTGAAGTCATACTTAAAAAATTATAATCTCAAAATTGTTGTTCAACAGCAGGTTCTTGTCGATCAGCACATTATATACATTGGCAAACAGTTACCACAGTTTCAAATGATCATGTTTTCATCTTCAGGGTTAACAGTCTTTCTTTATAGACTACCTGGCCCTGAAGATGAAGGCTGCAGGCAGACTGCAGCAGGCCAGACCAGTACGACCATCTGGATATATGGGCCAGGAACCAAACTACACAATTCACAGCTAGACACATGTTCTGCCTGGTTCTGTTTGCAGCATAATAGGTTACGTGCCATTCTTTGCCAGGCAGGAAGGCACTTGAACAGGAAATATGGCTGTTATCGACAAGGCACATTTCTGTTGATTATTAAATGGATCTAATTTCTTTATCTATTTTGAAAAAATAAATTTACTATAGTATAAATTCACAGTGACAGTAGCGTGGCACATTGAAATTTTGCTAGTAACTGTTGCACACATACACTCATCTGTCAAAATCACAGACCAAACGTCTTTGCTGATGTTAGTGGTTATCATTACCTAATCATTCCAAAACTACCAATTTCAAAGCTACATTAATGACACCTTACCCAAGTTACATCAATGGTTTAAGGGCAAAGCAATTAACATCAAATTGTGATGCAACAAACTGTATGAAATTTGCTGCTAACAACAAAACATGTAAAACTTTCAACCGGTTATCATGATAAAGCAATCAATAAAGTCATTACAACTCTTCCTGCAAAGTGGCTATTCTATGCGCTTTCCACTACCGCCATTGAATGCCTATTCTCATTACTGTAAAACAGCTATGCAGACATGTACTTCATATCTGAACTGTGCAGGTTTTACCTTCACACAATTTATTCCGTATTCATGTACTACAAAGCATATAAGGACTGTGGATACATTGTAATTCTACTTAATGACAACAAATAATAGCCCTAATGCTTATAATTACTTTGCCACTGAAGTATCCAACAAGGCATATGAGACAGTCTGTACGTTTAACATCCAGGGTACTGCAATATTCAGACTACACAAAAATTATTTCAACATTATCTGAGTAAATATGATTTTTTTTTAGTGAAAGGTTTTAAACCTATCAGTACCTTAATGCACTGCTACATTCAGAAACTGCATAAGAGAACAGTGGTTCAGCATGACCATGTAGATGGAAATACAGTACTAAACAGATCTTTGTGAATGCCTGCATTGAGCTCTGGTACTTGGGGTTAACTACAGCTGTCTGACCAGTATGATATGGTCTGGTCTGCTTAAGTGCATCCAGACCTGAAGGTACGATAACCTGTTACATCACGAACTGTTTACCAACTGACAAACCCATCATTCTAAAGACCTGTATCTTCAGTAGCACCACTGTGAAAGCCTCAAATTTCGCAGACTTGCAGACACTGGGCCCATTTTTGTTGACAACTTGCACAAGTTTGCAGGGCACCTGAATATCAATTAAGGAGCTGCAGTGTTTGTTACATCTTACACACTGACTGCATTAATCTGGGCCCCCCTTGACCCTGGAGCAACTGTCACACCATTAATCCCACTTCAGTTGAGACTAAACCAATTCTTGTTAGTTCACATAACACTTACCTGCTTAAGTGAGATTTTCGCTGTGTATCGAATGTCACTGCCCTCTCGTTTGAAGAGTGTGTGAGGCTTGTCCCGGATAATGAACACGATATCAGCAGGAATCTTGTTGCGGCCTTGGTCTCCTTCCCTCTGAAACGTTATTTTTGTGCCTGCCTTCCAACCTGGTTTCACATTGATCGTCAACACTTTGTCCTCTTTCTGTGAAGATCCATCTGGCTTAAGGACACGTCGTGATATCTTCATTTTCTTTGTACAACCGCGACTGATGTCCTCCAGTGTTACATACAGATCATGCTCAATGGGTGGATCCTGAAGCTTATCCTTATTGCGACCGGGCGATCCTGTGTGGAAGTTGAACGAATGCGACCTGAATGCCCCGCCCGGTCCTCCGGGTCTTGCATTACCCATTCCTAGTGTTGCAAATGGGTCTTCATCCAAATCCATGTCATCTTGGAACGCAAACATTCGGTTAGCTCCTGGACCACCAATGTCAAAGAACGTCTGAAAAGGGTTTGAAGTACCAAAGAACTGAGCAAATGTTGCGCGAGGATCACCATGGAATGTGTAGGTGAAGCCACCCCCTGGTCCATCACCTCCGCCTGAAGAACCGCCCTTCAGTCCTTCTTCACCATACTGATCATACACATCTCGCTTTCTCTTGTCACTCAGCACTTCGTACGCTTCTGCTACCTCCTTAAATTTCTCTTCTGCTCCGGGTGACTTGTTTTTGTCGGGATGATACCGGAGGGCAAGTTTACGGTACGCCTTCTTTATTTCGTCGTCCGACGCTCCCTTTGAAATCCCCAGTGTCTTGTAATAATCCTTCCCCATGTCTGAATTGCAACCTAAAATGATTAATAATGCGTCATGAAACACCCACCAACGCAAGAGACTTCACCGAATAAGACATGGAATATCATAGACTACAGCTCTAAATTTATACTTCGGCCCATTTCAATATTACGACTATCTTCTACACTCTAATATACATATAAAATTTAGAACAACACATTGTCGAAATATTCCAACACTTTCGACTTGCTTAGTACGAAATGAAACGTGAGAAGTGAGGCCGCCTACGCATCACCTCAAACAAGCTGTTTCTACATTTGTGAAATATTTACCTTGTTAGAGCTATACAAGTTATATCAACTGTCGTATTCCAAATACCTCCTTCTTTGCACTGTACAACTAAACTGTAACGATGTCACGCTATTTGTAATAACTTTTACACACCCGTACAACCACCACATACGTCGCGTAAACTTAATCAATAGGCTCGCTAGCTCACTGGTTACAAGAATATATACTCGTCATTCGTTCTCTAACATTCCGGAAGGTTCTGGAGACTGGCAATTTGCCAACTACGTCAGTTCGTTCGATAGAGAAGATATTGCCTGTCTGGTATTTTACGTTTCATGTCAACGGTATACGTACGTTTTAAAATGACACATCCCCGTTATGTTATGTACCACATACGTATTCAGTACACTTTACGACCCTGATGTTGGTTTATAATTGCAAAGTTGTGTACGTCGGTATACTGAATACGTATGTGATCTATGTACGGCAGACTGCATCGCATGGATTGGAATTGGTAATATTGCTTCGTAAGATGTTTGGAATCGAGAAAGGCTGTCGACAATACAGCCATCTGTGGGTAAATCTCGTCAGCCGATATTTACCTGAGTCAGAATCATGGAGGTAAGTATAATTGTATGCTGTGATGAAGTTTAAGCTTTTCATTAAACATTAACATAAATAGTGCGATATAGATTTGAATTATTGAAGCATTGCTCCAGGTAGAAGTCCTTTGTAGGCCACCCTAATGAATAACAGGATCAAGTATTGATTATATTATGTCCTTGTGTAGTTTAGCGGCATATAGTTAATTTTTCCCTCTTATTATATCTTATTAAAACCATTCTTTATTTCAGGTAGAAATATTGCACGCCCAGACTTCCATTAAAAACCATTCTTTATTTCAGGTAGAAATATTGCACGCCCAGACTTCCAAATCTCTTGGAGTTGTAAATAATGTAAGTGTTTGAAATGTTCTCGGTGTACACACTGGCGTGAGATAGCACCTTGTAGCCCTGTTTACGTAATATAAACAAGGTTCTTATTTGAGTACTAGGCAGTAGATTAGGGCCAGAATTTTGGCCCCAAGTTGTACGAGGCTTCAGAATTACCATAAACACAAAGTAATATCCACAGACAGAATCTTTTTATCCGTCTTCTGATTTTTACTGAACCTTCACGTTTAAGGAGACAATGTAGCGGCTACTTTGGAACTTTCATGTGTTCCCTGATAAAGATGAAGTACAAACGTAAGTTACGGAACATACCACACATTTCACTTTCGTATCATAGTTTTGCATTTTTCGCAGCAACATGCATGGGAAAAGAGGGATTAAAATTAATATTTTTACGCTGTTACTTGAACTGCAATACCATGAAAAGGCAACAAATTATTTTAACTTGAAGAATACCAAGGACTAAAAGATATATCTCATCACCAGTGTTATGAAAGTGACATGCGTTGTAGGTTTTAAAGACTTAATACTTGTATTATATGGTGATTCACATGTAATGGAGAGGGTGCTTCTACCATGACAACCTGTGATTAATTGGGAGGTAATTCCAAGAAAGGAATGAACAGGTGGATGGATTGAACTCAGTGCATGTTATTATATATTGTGATGATTTGTGGTTTTGATGATGTATTCTTGGATGTGATGCCCTCTAGTTTTGTAGGTGGGTACCAACATTTTGAAGAACCTGTTGCCTCCATACCCCTGAAAATGGAGGTAACAAATTGCTCCACATTGTTGGTACCTACCTGTTAGACTATATGATGCCATAAGATGACAAGCTTAATAGTTCCTGATATGAATATGTCAAGTATTGTAATTGATAATTGCTTGAACATGTGATTCAGTTAGAACACCTTACACTGGCATGTTGTTTGTTTACACTTTCCAAAGAAAACTTCATATTTCCAATGTTAAGTTTTATATTTACTGGCAAAACATTAGCTGTTTGTGGGAGCTGTTACCCCTCAGTTGTACTGAAGCCGCTAAAGGAACCCATGGATAGTCAGCATGACAGTGCTTGAAGCTTCCCCCTCCCAGCTTACTGTATTTTCATACAGTCCCCATGGGACTGTCAGCCAGCCCAAAGTGCTGGTTTCAAATGAATGTTATCATTGCTGTCATTTAAGTGGACAGAATGGCTAGACAACTGGAGAGTAATATTGTATGCCACAGGCAAAATATACCAGCCTGAAGCAGTGTGTAGGTGGCAGTCCATGTGAGTTTTACCATGGCCGTGGTATAGTGTGATGACAGCCATCATAGGTGAAGAGAAGAGGATGCTCTAATCTGTGTTTCTGTGCCTCTGCATTTTCTTCTGTCCCCATGATATTTGAAGTTAACCACATATGTAGATTATTTACTGAATAGGGGGTCATGTATTAGTATGATCGGAAGATTGATTTCTGCAGCTTTCTTCTGCAACATCTGTTCGAGAACTCAAGAAAAAGGTTCATGGGTTGAAGAAATACCTACATCCAGATCGACAGGCCCTGCGACTTGAACCAAAAGGTAAAACCCTGAAAGAAGATGAATCTCTTAAGAGTCTGGGTTTGAGAAGTGGTTCAAAGCTGTATGTGAAGGATCTGGGGCCACAGATTGGCTGGAAGACTGTGTTCCTTGCAGAGTATGCAGGCCCATTATTTGTGTACCTCTGGATGTACAGACGCCCCTGGTTGTTCTATGGGGATGGTGCTACTTCAGCTCCTCTACACTACACAGTACAGTAAGTGATTTGCTCAGTGGTCATGTTTTTTAAGTTGTAGGAGGTGGGACTAGAGATTGTTAACCTTTTGACGCCTAACGACGACTTTAGTGGTTGTACTGCACCGCTAACCTTTAATGTTGCATTTTATATATTTATTCAACAAATATAGGTACTCAATATTTTAAACATGGTATATGCTCACCGTTTTTTTCCTCTTCAAAATGCAGTTTGTTTCATAAATCTAACGTATTTGGTTCCTGTATTATTCACATTTTATATACAGGGTGTGCTAAAATTAAAAAAAAATAATTCCGGTGCCAAAAGGTTAATGAATGACAAGAGCACATATGAAGGGCATTGGGAGATGATTTGGACAAGGGTCGCTGTTTCAGCAAATAACAAGCTGTAAGATCATTTGAATTATTGTCAGGTAGTGCAGCATTACACCACCAGATGGCTCTGATGGTGTATTTGTATAAAAAGCTGCAGTGTCCTTACCAAGTCTAGTGGCTGAAGTGCATGGACTAAAATCAAAATGGAAGGCAGTTATCATAGGCAGAAATGGACCATGTGATTGCTGTGGAAAGGTGCTGAATTGTCATCGTCAGTTATCACAGTTTGTGGAGAGAGCACCTGCATGTAGCACTGTGATCACATGGGTGCAGAGTTTCAACACTGGCAAGGAAACTGCACAGGTGGCTGTCCATGAGTGGTATTGCAACACTTTTAAAGAATGGTGCCATGAAGCCATTTGGAAGCTCCTGAGGAGATTGTTGCGATGTACAGCTCTGGGAGGGGAATGTTTTAGCTAGCAGTTGTTTGGTACTCAGCCTAGAGATAATACACTTGCTGCAAATGAGATGAGTTCAAATAATTTTTGAATACCCCTTGTGCATTGGTAGATGCTTAGGTACAAAAGTAATGAAAAGTCGGTTGGCTGTTACAGAACTGGAGGCGTACTTCCACTTCCCCTTACATCTTCATGGTATGTTTAATAAGTACAGGCATGACTAAGCTTTACCAGTTACTCAGGAACTTCCCAATATTTTCTGAAACCGGAAGTTGATTATTGTAATGTTAATACAAATCCAGCCAGATGCAACAGTATGCAGATATTTATTTACTGCAAAGCTACTCTACATGTTTCGGGTGTCACAGCACCCATCATCAGGAGTACTAAACCTCCTAGGTTAGGATTTTTATTAACATTGAATTACGATGCACAGAACCATGAGCTTAAAAAAAAATTGATTATTGTATTCACAAGATTCCACCACTGGTCCCTAGCTTGAGTCAGTTGAATCCAGTCCACTTCCATGTCTGTGATTTCTGTATGAAGACCCAAGTTTCCTTTCAATATAATCATCTAATCATCGCTTAACATGATAATCATGTTTCAAAATCCACACACTGCTCGTACACAAGAACCGTTAACTATTCCATCCAGGAATACAATATAATGTACCTCTATATACATTATAAAGTATCCTTCATGTTTGAAAGTTTATACTATATCAGAACTCAGTATAACTTACCCAGATATTTATTATGCAGTAATCTTTCTCCAACTTACCTTTCTATAACTTTAAGGCCGTATCGCTATATAACCATTTTAAAATCATATCTTCTTTGTAAAATGAGATCTCATTTAAAGTCGAAACACTTTAAAGTTGCATCAATACTTCTAAGTATTTTTGGTGTTCTGTATTACCTCATGATGGCCTATTCCAGCTGGAACATGTAACCATATTTTACATATATAATCAGCATTTTTAGTTGGGATTGATGAGCCTCTACTCTGTCATTGTTTATTCTCACCATGGGATGAACAAAGTAAAGACCAGTTGCCACTACAGTTACTGACTGGTGGATGGGTTTCAGCACAGTTCATCTGTTGCTGTTTGCTGGTCACTGCATAACAGTGTATAAACCCATGGGATACTGCCAGGCATTACTGCAGTGCAAGGGTGGCCACTCCATGGTCTATCATGTAGTTCTGTACCTGTTCATTTTCTTTAACCTGCTGTACCTTCAAACAGTACTTTTGTCCACAGTTGCTTCATCATAGACTTTGAACAAACATCTGTGAATGCAAATCATTTATATTCATAAACCAAGAGCTCAGTTACTGCTCATTGTTTTAAATGCACATCCATCCCTGCTGTTGTAGAATCAACTGTCTTGCTGCCTTATGTCAGAGGAAACAGTTATAGCTAGTAGAAAGTGAGAGTATGATGTATTGGTTATTCCCACAAAACAGAATGTGAGGTGATAAGGCATAGGAGACATTTATTTCTGGGTGACACTTGGATGTATAGAAGCTGTTACTGTTCTCTTGCACTTATGTTTTCTTGAGATAGACCACTGTCTGAAAACTGCTCAGTTCTGTTCTATCCTCCCATGAGCACTTCTCAGATCTTTGGAAAATGCTTCCCTGTTTTCTTTGTAGCTCTTTATTTTATATCATCACCTGGTCCGTGGTCTTCCCAGTGATCATACATGAGACATCTTCCTGTCATCCATGTGTTGCACATGTATCCTTAAGTGACCAGCGTTTCTTGTAACATTTAAAGAAGCTTATCTTGCGTAATGTAATGCTTTTGGATTTTATGTTCATCATATCTGAGGTTCCGACAGTAATAAATATGTTAAAGCACTGCGATTATTTGTACTGGTAATGGTGGTGAAGTATAGCCTATTAGCTATTAAAAATGTGGATTTTTAGTAGTAACACAAAAGCAGTCTCAAGAAAATTTTAATGAACTTTATTCAAACACAGGTGCATAAGACAAATGCTAGTCGATCGGTTTTGATCAAGTCAATAAGAATAAAGGTATTTAACATACTGAGCTGTTGCCTACTGTCCTGTCAGTCCATTTGTGCTTGCCACTTGGATAAAATCTCAGGTGGATCATGGCCTGGGACCATGAAGGCCACATGCTGGGTACATTGGATCTGTAGGAATTAGGCAGGGGAAAGTGAAGTGAGGACTGGAACTGAGGCTGTGATTGAACCAGCTGGAACCTTCATTACACAGTGCTGTGATATTTATCTGTTCTTGTTCATTTATTAGTACTCTGTAGAGTTTTCATCTGCACATCTTGTTGTCTGCTTGCAGCTCTCTCAAGTGTTCTAACTGTGGTTCACATATATGTATGTTCTTTGTAACATGTTGATGTTTCAGCATTGCAGCAGGCTGCTGGACACTGCACTATGCTAAGCGACTTCTGGAAACCCTCTTTGTGCACCGGTTCTCTCACGCTACAATGCCCATTTTCAACCTTATCAAGAACTGTTCCTACTACTGGCTGTTCACACTGTATGTTGCTTATCATGTGAACCATCCACTGTTCACAGCACCAGGACCAGTACAGGTTTATGGGAGCCTTGCAGCCTTCTTGGTATGTTAAACATTGTGAGATTTCTTTGTCAAGTTCCTTCATACATAATTGCTCCCCTTTTGGCATATGATGCTGTATGACGCAGGACTACACTAACTGATTATAAGTGACGCAGTAGCCATAGTGAAGACCACCCTTTTAAGGAAAAGATCTCTCTTTGCGACAAAAGAAATACCCTTTAAGTCTGCAGGTAGGGAGGTTCTGAATTGGTACTGCTACAAGGAAGATTTTAGTATTGAATACTCCCTTTTCCCATGGGGGGGACCGCGGTAGCACAGTGGATAAAGTACTGTGCTACAAATCAGAAAGTCGCTGGTTCGATTCCAGATGGTGTCATTGGAATTTTTCATTGACATAATCCTTCCGATCGCACTATGGCCCTGGGGTCGACTTAACCTCAAACACAAATGAGTACTGGGAGTATTTCCTGGGACTAAAAATGGCCGGTGCATAAGGCTGACAACCTTACGACCACCCTGGGCAATTGTCACGTAATCTGGGAACCTTAACTTCCTGGAACCCTCTGGGCATCTCAGACCTGTAATGGGATTGATTTACCTTACCTTTTCCCATGGAACACTCATATAGTTCCTGAATGGGTGAAGTGCTTTGCCTTCTGCTGATGCTGCATCATTGTAGTCCATAAGGAAATCAATGAAGTTTACTCATCCAAAGTGTAGCTGAATGTTTCAGAGAATCTTTATACATGAGTAAGGGAAGATTTGTTGGTCTTCTGGTTTGTGATACCTTGTCTGGTAGGGGACGTGGGTACTAATGTTTCAGAGCAAAATATCGCCTCCTTATTCAGTGTACTATGCTGTAAAGATAAAGGCTGAATGTTGCTGTGAAACATCAGTACCCATCCGTCAACTTCCGTGGTGTTGTGTCATAACCCACAAGACTACATGTGAAACTGTACAGGAGTTACTGAGCTGGTTATAAAATTGAAATTAAAAGATGCTCATTATCAGTCTGTGTTACTTTGCTTGCAGTCAGAATACCAGTCTATATTTTGATGGTATGCAGAATTGCTTTAAAACTTCTTTGTACCAATAAGTTATTTTTCTTCAAATTTCAAATGACTGGGATAATCTCTTTATTTTCTGTACACTTCTTCTCCTTCTTGCTACGATATTTCTACTCTGTGTGGGTCATATATCAACCAAGTTTCTCCATATGTCGCTGTCTTCCCAAAGCTGCTGTTTCTCCTCTGTTTCCTCCCCTGTTGTTGTTTCTGTCTGAAATCTTTCCTAACCTAATGTTCCATCTTGATCTCCTGGTATTTTTCTATTTAGCTTTGTGTTCAGAGCCTTTTTAGACATGCTTGCGAAGGTGGAAAGAGCAACTATCTGCTTGGTCATGTCTGTTCTTGTGGAATAACTTGGCTTCTGCTGGATGAATTTTCATGGAATAATATATTTGGAGGTTTTACTAAAATCTGCCCAGTAATTTGAAGTTTCTTTGAAAGTGGAAAAAGAAACACTTTATATGTATACCTACATACATGTATAACTACTTTGGTTACTATTGTTACCATGATTGCTTTTGTTATCAAGGATACCAATGTCTGTATGGTTTTTTTTTTTTTAATGTGCGGTAGCCTGTTGTGATGATGATATACAAGGTGAATAATAACAGTCAATCTGGTTAACTGGTTTTGGTTTATCACATAATTCTATGATATATGTGAAGTTCAGATCTCAACCATGTACATGGATGATGTAAGATGTAATATAATATCATGGAACTTGCATAATAATTTCTTTAGTCACTGATGGCTTCCTGTTGATCCAAGACATGTTGCATTAAAACCATATATTATACAAGAAGAATGTAGTTGTGATTGATGGCTATTATTCACCTTGTTAATGTGGTTGCTATAGTTTCCTTGATACCATGGTTGCCATGGTTAATAACATTACCATCCCTTTTCTGGTTGTCATAATTACCTTGGTTATCAAAGTTGTGGATGTTCCTGTGGTTACATTTGCTATTATGGTTGCTCAAGTTACCAGAAGATGAATGTTACTGGTCATATAGGAACAAAAAGTACACAAATACTTGCGTACGCTGATGATGTGGCAGTGATGAGTACAAGTAAAAATGCATTGAAAGGTACAACATTTAATACAGAAAAAGAAGCAAGAAGAAGGGGCTTCCTAGTCAATGAAAATAAAACCAAATATATGCAAGTAGCAAGAGCAGTGCTTAATGATGAACACCTGTGTCATGGAAAGTATAAATTTGAGCACGTTAAAGAATTCTCTTACCTAGGTTTGCAAATGAACTGAACTAACTCCATCAGTAGTGAAATCCAAGCCAGGATTCTCAGTGGAAATCGATTCTATTATGCATATGGGAAATTAAGTAAATCAAGAGCAGTAAACAGAAGCTCAAAGTTTAAAATATACAAAAATTTAATAAAAGCTGTAGTGACCTTTGGATGTGAAGCTTGGACATTAACAAGTTGAGACAAAAAACATAGAATATTTGAGCGCAGAATATCGAGAAAAATCTTCGGCCCAGTGCAAAATGAAGATGGGTCCTGGAGAATCAGAATGAATCACAAACTGAATGAATTGATTGAAAACGCAGATATATTGAGATTTATAAAATGTAGAAAAATAGACTGGCTGGGTCACGTGATGCGGATGGATGACAGGAGAACACCTAAGAAAATTTTAGAGTGAAAACCCCTAGGTATGAGAATTAGAGGAAGAGATGGAACAGAATGGAAGAGAATCACTGAGAAGGCTAAAACCCCTAGGGGGTTGTAATGCCAGTGAAAGAAGAAGAAGTTACCAGTGTTCTTTGGTTGCCATGGTTATGTGAATGTGCCAGATGTCTTCTGCTTTGCAGATGTTTCCTATTTTGTTTGGGATTCTATCATTCTTCATTCTTAAAACATGTCTCTACAGTCTTACAGTCTTATTTTGTTATTTTTTTATTCGTATGCAAGGTATTTCTTTTTAAATTCTGTATCTGGCACTCTTTTTAAATTCTGTATCTGGCACTCTTCGGCTACCCTGACTGAGTTTTTTCTGTGCTTTTTCCTCAATTGTAAGGCAAATGCAAAGACGGGGCATGGTCCGCACTCTTCCCAATTAGGCGATAATTTGTACACGGTTAGTTCATCGCTAATTTTAGTTTTACCTCTCAGGGTTCGAATCCCAGAAAGCCTTCAAGCCAAAGTTGTTAATTGTGTTACCCTATGTATTGTTTGTGTGTAAATGTGTACTGTACTACTGCCAGTGGGTGTCAACCCAATTGCAGTTAACAAATATATCACATATCTTCTTTTTTCTCCTCCTCCACCGTCTCCACCTCATCAGCATCTTCATCATTGTGTCCTCATCCCTGTTGCTATTTTTTTCTTTAGTACTTCTTAAAAATCTTATTTCTGCTGCTGTTAGTCTGCAAGTTAGCATGAAGTAAAAGGGTATAAGGCCATCAATCACAACCAAGTTCGGTGTTGTATGTAACTTGAGCACGATTGGGTTCCACATAAAGTAATCAAAATTTGGGTGTAAAATTGTATGGCTCAAAGTCAATAATCAGTGTGTAGTACTTACATGTGAAAGTGAAGTTTCTGTGATATGTTGCTTTTCATCTCAGAAATGTCCAATGAATTCAGCAAAAAAAAGTTCATATCTCAACTATATATATACCAGCATGAATAATGGTTTAATATCATTTAAATAATAACTTTTATTTGGTATTTTAATTATGTCTGATGATGTTTTCTGTACTTAAGCTGAAACATGTCACATTGAACTTATGCAATAATATAACACAAAACTTAGTTGAGAATGGTGGCTTTTTTACTTTTATATCTTCATCACAATAGAATGTCTGCCCTTAAAGACTACTGAACTTTGCATGTGTCAGTGTCTGTATTCCTGCTCCATACTTTTTACTATAGATATTTCTGTTGCCTTTTAGCTAAAGGCTAATTTCAGTATGCATTCTGGCATTTGAACTCATGTCTTCTTGTTCCTAAATTTTTTATGTGTTGGTAATCCTGTTTGTTTCAGTTGTGTGAATTAGGTAATCTGAGCATCCATGTAGCTTTGCGGAACTTGCGGCCCCCAGGCACCAAAGTACGCAAGATTCCAGTAGCCACATCAAATCCACTTACATCTCTCTTCAATCTGGTGTCATGTCCCAACTACACATATGAGTTTGGTAGTTGGTTGGCCTTCAGCATCATGACACAGTGCTTGCCAGGTTTGTACAGCTGCAGAGCAGTTTATAAAAGTAAACTTTATGCCCCAGGTATGTACCTTTCGTGGTGTTGTTGTGTCATGTTTTGAAGCTGTTTCATCATTTTGGCACAGATTGCAATCAGCATGTTGGGGGTGAACAAGGGTAAGTGAGACTGTGGACTGGTGTAAAGATCATATATTGGGGGTTGGGAAGATCTTAGATGTCTGTACAGGCCAGGATTTTAAAATTTTGCCTGGCCTAAAGTGAGGAGCATTTGACCCAACCCTGGAGTTTACTTTCATGTGTGTTACCCACACCTGACTGAAGCCTACCTTTTTATTATTCTAGCTTGAGATAAAGCTAATCTATTTACAACCTTCCTTTACTGTTCTGTCATCAATACGTATTTCTTTTAATGCACAAATACCAGTATACCTTGTATGAATTTATGTAATGGTAGTTTGAGAATATCAGGGGTTATTTTTGTTTTGAGGAATAGAACCAAATCTTGGATGCTAGGTTTGTAAGGTGTTACTCAGACTTTCTGGAAGTGATCAACTATGAATATCAATGAGAAACTTAAGTCTTTTGGATTTGTTTCTTCAGCCTGAGCAAAGTAAATTTCCCAAGCTTTAAATAAATCTCAACTCACCACATTTAGTGTTCAGTGAAGATGACCTCCTGTAAACTGCATTTATTGCATGCTGTGCAAACACCATAAAACAGTTCCAGTGATTGACATTCTTGCACCACTAACCTGGCTACACTGATATTTCTTTTGCTGCTTGCACTGGCTGTGTATACACAAAGTGTATTTGTTTAACCGCAATAAATATGTGAATTTCTGATTGTGGTTTTGCCACCAGTTACTGAGTTAATTGTGGCCCAGATTAATGTGCTTGTTGAGAGGATAAAAAAATTCCTGGCAGCTAGTTGTATCAAGATGACTGCAGTTCTTGTTTAAGCAAGAGTGCTGGTGTTCACAGGGGTAGAACGAGTGCTGTTGTGGTAAAGGTAAATATAAGTTTCACCCTGGAACAGGCCATGAAGGCCCAGAGAAGGAGTAGATATATGGCTCTACTCTTTGTTGAACCATGGTGCTAGATGGGCGTGGGTGGTCAACGCCACGCCCCATCTGTTTTAACCCCACACTGGAAAGACCCAGTACACATTGTGTAGGAAGCTGGGTAGGCCTGTCTGGATGGGTGCAGAAACTCTTGCCCCTCCAGGATTCGATTCTCGGAGAGTCCAGCCCATGGCGAGTCGCTATACCAACTATGCTGTCCCGGCCCATGTGCAGTCATGGAACAAGTTGAAACAATACCAAAAAATGTAAATAGGAGTTGATAGTTCATAGTGCAGCACATCCCTGTTTTCCAGGTTTGATAAAACTGCATATAGAAAATTTATCATGATTAGACCTACAAACAGCTAACAAAAGAACTCCTGTTCTTCTGCTGGAAAATATACTGTGTAAGTACTGAAGAATTTTGTTCTGCTTCGTTGCATATTCATTATGCAGAACTTCTTGTGTCTGATGTGGAATGTAAAAGATTTTCCTTTTATTATTATCTGATACTAGCAGTTTGTGCACACCAGTATTTCATTACATACTCTTAACAAAGGTTCTATATTTCAACATTGAAGTTCCTGAAACAAAATTACGATCACTTTGTGTGAGTCCGTTATTAATCAAAATTATTTTTATTTCAATGGTAAATGACATGTCAGAGAAAGTGGATTAACCATGGGTGCTTTGATATCATCCATATTTTCAGAACTCCATCTACGGTACATTGAACACAAGTGCAGTATGGTTATTGTATGGTGGTGTCACATATCAGAATATGTTTGATATGTTGTTGACATTTTCATCGTCACTTATGGTTCCAATTCAAACATCAGTTACGTTTTAGAGAGTATAACATTGTTTGTCAAAATGTGATATTGGCCATGGAATCTGAAACTGATTACAGTTAACGTCTAAGACATCATCTACGGTAATAACAAGGATATGGAATTTTCATTATTTCGTAGACCCACTACAACACATTCTCATGCCCATGAACTCTTCCAACAGACACAGGTATGCTGCAGTGAGGGTCCTGTTCAGTAGGATGAACCAGTGCCATGTAAATAGTGATGAAAACACAAAAGATTGACTTATAATGCAGGCTATATTTAGAGGGGTGCTGATAAGTCCTTAGCCCGACCTACTTCCTGATGTCGTAGGACAGATTTGATAGTGTCGTTTGAGAGAGGGGTCTGTTCATGTGCCGGATTGCAAGTCTTTTCTTGTTACAGAGGCTGAGAGGAAGTATGTCAGGCGATGAGCGCGATTTCAACAACATGGAGACGCAAGCTGTCATCAAGGTTTTTTTTTTTTTCCTGCAAGGCAAGGTGCTGAAGGAAATTCACGCCATTTTGAAAGAAACATTAGGGGAACATGCACCATCGTATGCCACCGTAAAAAAACTGGGCTGCCCAGTTTAAACGTGGTGATTTTTGCACCAGTGATTTGTCTCGTCCTGGACGACCCAAAACAGTGACCACCCCGGAGATTATTGATCAAATTCACGAGCTAATCTTGGAAGACTGCCGGATTTCAGCTAAATCA
>Ga0123355_10002432_pt1 | contig 26309 bp, 18 predicted proteins | sample TergutEmb28metaG_3_FD_89872 | JGI IMG/M metagenome (GOLD analysis project Ga0123355, IMG submission 89872) | Embiratermes neotenicus P1 segment gut microbial communities from Petit-Saut dam, French Guiana - Emb289 P1 | ecosystem: Host-associated > Arthropoda: Insects > Digestive system > Gut ...
CACTATCGGTTCCATCTTCATAGGCAGGTGAATGAAGTATGTCAGTGGCAGGATTGTGCGTGGTATTTATACCTGGTTGGGTTGGAGCGGGGAAGTGGCAGAGCCAATAGGAAGTAGTGTGCCCATGCAGGGCGGTTAGAAGTCCAGCAGGTAGTGGAGGGTGTATATAAGTGCGTGTGCAGGTGGGAATTACTGTTGAGTGTTGGATGGCTGTCTCCTCTCTTTCAGTTTATGAAGCAGTGGCTTCATGGAAGCCACTGCTTCATAAACATGCTTCCAAATTCCTGGCAAGGAAAGGAGATTCTTCTCTGTTCAGATATGTCACAATGGATCTGCAGTCCACCCAGCTTCTTATTCAGTGGGTATTTGGGGCTCTCGATAAAGAAATAAAGTGGCCCAGATATAAAGCTGACCATTCACCTGCATCTACATCTGAGGTTAAGAATGAGTGGAGAAGCTGTATCTCCCATCCCCCATACACAATCATGGCGTGCAAAGGAGCAACTAAACATTTCTTGTCACCAAGAAACCCACATTAAATGGCACTAGTGATGTTCCCACTATGCTAGTTAACATAACTGCTCCTCAAGACAGGTACATGATAAAACACAAATGTGCAGGTAGGTTCAATCACATGATATGCATAACGCATTTTAAGAAGATGACTAACACTGAAGTCTTGCACTGAATAAAAAGTATGTGAAAACAAACAGTGTGGTCACAGAGTTGTAATGAAAGACCACAACCTTTTCTTCAGTACATTGCCTAATGCAACACATACACACCTCAAAGAATTTGGCAGTTGGGTCAACAAGCATCTTCAAATTATCTGTCTGCTCTTCATTAAGAACTTGAGGAAATGGGAAAACCTGTGCAGTCTCCACAACACCACGGAAAAGGTTCATGGTGAATGACTGTGACGCCTTTGCTTCACTCATGCCCTTCTCCACCTCCTCACCCTTCCTAGCCACTTGTGGTGCTGTGGCTAGCCATCTGGAAAAATAATTTTAATATTCAAATTGAAACATGTGTTCTTCACACTTCAGGGCCTAATACTTTTGTACTAGTTTCATTAGTAAACAAACTGTGGTTTCTCACAAAGTGCCAAATTCTGCAATTCTGAAATCCCACAAGTACTGTCAGAATCAAATCACTGGTTATATGGGCTGTACAACTATGCTTCACTTTCTGCCCTTGGCTATGCTTTTCTTTGCCAATACATTCAGACCAGATCTGTGGTTGATCCAGTCTTCCATCCAACACACCATGGTAACTCTCCTCCCAGAGGCTACACAACAAACATACCCAACCTACAGCTTGTGGGCCAATGTGGTTCCCTTAAAGTATCAGTAGGAGACTTAAAATTATGGTATTACTAGGGTACAGCTAACTTGAGTGAATGCTCCAGGCCCAGCAATCAGTATCACAACATTTGTTTCATTTTGTGGCTTCAATTAATTTAATTCTGTTGAGCAGTAAGTCCATTATCTGGTAGGACTGTGTGGTCAACATGTCACTAAAACACCTCAGTGTTCCCATAAAACAGCAGTCATATGCCTCAAAAGATATGTGACTGCTTGTAGCAATCAGCAAATATTATTAATTACTCAAGATGTGCTGTACACTTTGAGGGGAAAACCACTAATCAGTCAGTTTTCCAACAGAAATGCAATACTTGGTGAGGATACCAATCTTCAGAGTTTCTGCAAGAACATGTGTAAGGTCAACAATGTTTCAATATTTCAACTGTAATGTATTTTTCAAGCATCCCACAGCCCACAGTGGGCTGGGTAGCTCAGTCGGTATAGTGAGTGACTACGGGCTGGACAGTCTGGGATCGAATGCCGGTGGGGACGAGATTTTCCGCCCATCCAGATGGGCCCTGGGGCCCACCCAGCCTCCTGTAAAGTGGGTACCAAGTCTTTCCCTGGGGTGAAGTGTGGCTGGTGCGTGCTGCTGACCACTCACCCCCTTCTAGTACCGTAGTCATGGAAGAGTGGAACTATACCTCTACCCACCCTCTGGGCCACACCGGGCCTGTAACAGGAACACTTTGGTCCACAGCAACAAGATGTTTATGTTGTATCCATTACAGAATGAATCTATACACATGGTAAAGTTTCATGCCAACATAGCAGATGTGAAGATTTTCCAGTGTGTACTGTTGACAACTGAATTTGCTCTACTTTGCTTTTGGATAGAACTGTGACATTTCCTTCTCAGACAGAAATAACCATCTTTGTGAAGCTGATTTGACTTCTATTCTTTGGTGTGTAGTGCTGTTCAGTTGCTTTGGGTGTCCATAATTAAACAAAGGTTGGCTAAATAAAACAACAACATCTTACCTAATTTCATTATTACAAAAGCATCAGTAGCCTCTGAAAACAGAATTATCAAAGAATGTGGGGAAAAAAAAGAAGTTTTTTTTATGAATGGGAAAGTTTTGTGTTTGATTTGCAGTGAAAGTATAGCTGTTTTGGAAGCAAACAGCATTGCCAGACATCACAATTCAAAGCACAAAGAAAACTACTGTTGCTGCTATGAGAAAAGAAAAAGTGCCAGACTGACAAAGGAAACTTAATCATAGCCACAACAGACTATCTTCAGAATACAATTCAATGATGACTGCTCTGAACTATGGATGAGTTGCTCACTTGTTTTCTGAAGGAAGCACACCTTTCTCCAATGGAATTCATAACAGAATGTTCACAACACACTGTGCAAGGTACTGGTCCAGACAAAGAAACTGGTTTTTAATGCTGTAAGTATGGTAAGTACGCCTTGTGTAACAATAAAAATTTCTTCCTTAGCCAGCAACACATGGTCATATGCATATTTCACATTGCAAATTACTCGTCTTATTCTTCTGAAAACATCAAATCCTTCAAGAACATACTTGGTAAAGTACTTGCTGTATAAAGTTAATAACATCAGTGTCAAACAGCAGCCTTTTTCAACCCCTCTTCCAGTCTTCACACTTCTTGTGACTTGTTGGCAATCAGTCTTCTTTCGCACCAGTTGAAACTAATGTTCTTTAGGATTGGCATTAACTGGGTACAGTGTACAGTCCAGTGCCTTCTGTCAGTCTACGAAGCAAGAATAAACTTCATCACCCATGCTCAGACTTCATCCTGGCATTATTCTCGGCATTGCAAATGCATCAATAGTTCCTTTTCCTCTTCTAAATCCAAACAAATCTTATCTAAGTACATCCTCAATTTTCTTTTCTATCCTTCTTCCAAGTATCCTTGCTATCATCTTTGCTGCAGATGCCATGATGATGATAATGTGATGGTTGCTGCATTTTGAATATATTTGTTGTGACATACTTAAACCAACTCAGAAGCAAACAAGATGATTTGTAAGCTTATGTTTAGGTAATGACACAAGGAATATTGTTGGGTACTTGAATATCTTTCAGTGCCAGAACACAAAAACATTTTTGAATGTGTATGTATAAAACTACAAAGGAACATGGGCTACCTTGAACAAAAATTAAACGGGATAATAACAAACAATGCTCCTACTATGAACAGAAATAAAACACACTGTATGGGTAAAGTCAAGGAAGAACTAAACCAAAAAGATCTTAATTTGACACAGGCCTTATTGCATCATCACTTGTGAACCAATTCAAAAGTATGACCACATAAAAAGTTATCAGTTGTGAACTTCAAACCTAACTAGTTTCAGTCTTATTTGGCAGAAAAAGATACTGAATGTGGAAACATATTTTAACACATAAACTACAAAAACCACGCAATCCCTGATGATAAGTGTCTATAATACATCATGTAAAGTTCAGTTTGAAGTTGTGCTTTATCTGGATTACTGGATTTATATCTAAAATGAGGATGTTGAACTCTCTCAACTAGTCAGTCACTGATCTGTTACATTTTAAATAATCACCGAAATCCTTTCGACGTTAGGATATACACCAAGTTTCCACATCGAAAGCGTATTCCTACGACCGCAATATATATTATTAATGTAACACTTTCAATAATACGTCATCATTCAGCTCTCACCTTGAATTCCCTTCCGAACAGCGAATTAGTTTTCGAGGAAGATTTAAAATACGCCCAAAACGTAACATTGTAAATACCAGACGTTCACTTGATACTACTAAGCTGAAACAGCTAAGCTGGTAGCAAAAAGTCTGCAACCGCCCAGTTGCTCAAGTGCCAACTGTTCGCCCCCCTTCTTCCACTCGCAATGATATGACATTTGCAAAGTCGCCAGTTGACACTTCACTCCAACGATGTCAACGGCACAGATAACATCACTATGAGCAACCGTGCTTATGACGCAGCATGACAATGGCAGACAAGTGTATAGTTTCTCGCCACCCATGTCATGTGACTGCAGTTCCGATAAGTACGAACAGCACATCGTTCCATGTGCCGCATGTCGCTACTCTGATAGTATTCAGAATCAAGGAAGCTATGTGACCAGTCGAGGTGAAAATGGCAGGTGTTCGGGCAGCTGAAAGAAATATCATTTGAAAAGTAATTGCGATACTTTAATTGATAGGTGGTGTTAGCCTAAGCAAGCAGACATGCCGGAATCGGCTGAGCAAGCATCTGGTGCTACTATTAGTGCATCAACAACGAAGGACTCAAAAGATATCAAAGAAAAGAAGTTATCATCGGGTTCACTCAGTGGTGGTTGTGGTGGTGGTGGTGGTGGTGATGGCGCCAGACCGAAAGTTGTCACCGTCAAGCATCCAGAATCCAACAAACCAAAGCCAACTGTGAAAAAGAATAAACACATACCCGTGGATTTGGATGTAGCGAAAGACTTTTTAAGGTGTAAGGAAGATGGTGAGACAAGACTCGATTTAAGCAAGTCTAGTATATCCCAACTGCCATCGACAGTACGCGAAGTAACCCACCTTGTTGAGTTTTACCTTTATGGCAACAAGTTAGTGACCCTTCCTCCTGAGATAGGCTGTTTGGTCAATCTTCAAACATTAGCTCTTAGTGAAAACTCTCTTACAAGTTTGCCTGATGCCCTTGCAAATCTGAAATCCCTTAAAGTTCTTGATCTCAGGCACAATAAACTGAATGAGATTCCTGATGTAGTTTACAAGTTAACATCACTGACAACTTTGTTTCTGAGGTTTAACCGAATTAAGGTTGTAGGAGAAGATATCAGGAACTTAACCAACCTAACAATGCTAAGTCTACGGGAAAACAAAATAAAAGAACTACCTGCAGGAATAGGAAAATTGGTAAATCTTATAACATTTGATGTGTCGCACAATCACTTAGAGCATTTACCTGTGGAAATTGGTTATTGTGTTCAGCTGTCATCTCTAGATCTTCAGCACAATGAGCTATTGGATATCCCAGAATCAATTGGAAACCTGCAAGCATTAACACGACTGGGCCTGAGGTACAACCGCCTTAGTGCGATACCGAAGTCCCTTAGTAATTGTGTACATATGAACGAATTTAATGTCGAGGGAAATGCTATTTCACAGCTTCCTGATGGTTTGCTCTCGAGTTTATGCGATCTGACCAGTATCACCTTGTCAAGAAATGGCTTTACGTCATACCCATCTGGGGGTCCAGCTCAGTTCACAAATGTGAATTCTATCAATATGGAACACAACCAGATCGACAAGATTCCTTATGGCATATTTTCACGTGCTAAGAACCTGACCAAACTCAACATGAAGGAGAACTTGCTTACATCCCTCCCTTTGGATGTTGGAACATGGCTTAACATGGTGGAATTAAACCTTGGTACAAATCAGCTGACCAAGATTCCTGATGATATCCAGTGCTTGCATTGCTTGGAGGTCCTCATACTTTCCAACAATCTTTTAAAAAGGATCCCAACCAGTATAGGAAATCTCCGTAAACTGCGGGTCCTGGATCTAGAAGAAAACAAGATCGAGTCGCTGCCAAATGAAATTGGTTTCTTGCGTGATTTACAGAAACTCATAGTCCAATCCAATCAAGTAACTACATTACCCAGAGCAATTGGGCATCTTACAAATCTTGTGTACCTCAGTGTTGGTGAAAATAACTTGAGTTATCTCCCAGAAGAAATTGGAACATTGGAGAATCTTGAGTCACTGTACATCAATGACAACCCTAGTCTGCACAACCTGCCTTTTGAACTCGCCCTTTGCTCAAACCTGCAGATCATGAGCATTGAGAACAGCCCACTGTCACAGATACCACCTGAGATTGTGGCAGGGGGCCCCTCTCTTGTCATACACTTCTTGAAGATGCAGGGACCTTATCGAGCTATGTGAATAGTTGTGTTGCAGTGCAGTGAAACACAGAATGTTTTGTTGACTGTTACACATAGATTATGTGCCATTGTGCAGTGACAAGACTTTGGGATCTTCATACTGAATGTTGTATATTATTTCTGTACAGGTTCTGCTGTGTACATGACCTTTGAGTAATATTCAGTAGTTGTGAATAATATAAACTTGTATGTGGTGCAAGAAGAAGCCAACAAGGGAAGTAAAGTTTTGCATGTAGTAGCATATGAACATGTAAGTTATGCTCAACAATGAATTACCATTGTTTTATACATTTGGAGACAAAATGTACCAGTGGTTCAAGCCCTAAGGATTTGTAACTGTAGTTATCAATTCAGAAAAAAATTTAACAGTGTAGGTTTGTGTACATTAAGATTCATATGCTGTTTTGATTCCCATATTTTATATATTTGCTGGCTGCAAGGTCTTGTAAAAGTGGGATCCAGATGATGTAGGATTGTGAAATTGAGAGCCAAATCATTTGTAACATCCATACATTTGTAGGATTGTGAAGTTGAGACCCAGATCAGTTGTAGGACTGTGAAGGTGAGATTCAGATTGTTTGTAGGATTGAAAAGAATAGTATACCTTTGAAGTCCTTTAAACGAGTTCTGCATGTCTTTCCATCCTGTGATTCAACTCTGAGCATCAATGTTATCGACACAAATTGGCTGTGCTTGTGAAACTTGGTATGATTGTCAAACCATAGATACATACTTTCCAGCATCCAGTCAGTGATGGTATCAGTGTGATAGTCTCACAGGATTATGAGCTGGGAACAACAATGATAGTATCATTCATGTATGACCATAAGTTTTGTGTCATGAGAGGTCATCGAGAAATACTTAACTTTAAGATAGCTGTTAACGAAACTTGAAATTAATGTGATGACTGTACAAAATATTTTGGATCTACTCCAGATGTGTGGGCAACAATGTTTCATTCTGCCAAGTGTAGTACTGTAGTACTGGTTGACAACTCTCTAGTGTTCAGTATGCCGTGATGGTTGAGAATCAGACAATTGAGACGGACTTAGGTTCCCGTTTAGGCCAGCTGTCTATTATTGTCATTGATCTCATTTTGAAATGAGGTAGCCATTCCACTGCAGCAGTGATACTGCATAACATTCATCTACACAACATTTTCTAACAGTGTCGACCAGTACTACAGTAGAGCAGTTTCAAATATCATAGACAATAATAATATTATATTCTTGACAGTGGCAGCTACTGTAGTCCTAGACAGCACAATTGCAAAGACTTGTACTAGTCGACACTGTGAGAAAATTTCGTGTAGATGGATGTTACATGGTATTATTGTGGCAGTGGAATGACTACCTTGGTTCAAAAAGAGACCACTGACTATAACAAAGAGATGGCCTAAACGGGAACCTAAGTCCATCTAAAAAGTCTGATTCTCGTCCATCACGGCACACAATTGTCGACCAGAAGTACAGTAGCACCACACTTGACATACTGCAACATCATTGCCCACACATCTGGCGTAGAGATAATTTTTAATGTGTAAACTGTCATGTGAAATTTGATGGTGACAAACATGTTTACTAGTTAAAACTTATCAGTGGCTAAGCCTTCAGAGCCCTATGATGCACCAAGTGCTATGTAAGACTTGTTATTTATTGTGGGGTTAAAAAGTGGAATGTTTGGACTGCATTTTCAAATTTATATGTTTCTGTGAGGTATGCCACTTAGTAAGCAAGCAGCATTCAGGTCAGCACTAAGTTACAATGTACCCATGTATTTCTGTCTTTGCTTCTCAGAATGACATTTTCTCTCTTTCTGTACTTTAACACTAAGAACAATTTATATAAATGTGCATATGGTCATTTATTGTATAACACAAATGGTTCTGTGTAGTGTAACTGAAGTTTTAAATAATTTGCAACATAGCTATGCAATCAAAATCAAAAGAAAATCTAATGTTAAACTTTTGCTGCTGCTTTATCATAAATGATAAATCTGTCAACTGTGATAAGTAATCCATGTATCAATTTACTAAATGGTGTTTGACACTAAGAGCAATTTATATATGTGTAAATGGTCATTTCATATTGAACACAAATGGTTCTGTGTAGTGTAGCTGGAGTTTAAATAATTTGGTACATAGCTATGTAATCAGAATCAAAAGGAAACCCACTGTGAAACTTTTGCTGCTGCAGTATGGTAAATGATAATAATTCTGTAAACTGTGATAAGTAATCGATGTGTGAATTTATTCAGTGGTGTTGTGAATGCCATCAGTAATGTAGTTTGTCACTGTGACATACGCATTGTTAGTTGTCGTCATTGGCATGCCAAGAGAAATGCCCTTCAGCTGTGTTAGAAATGCAAAATAAAATCTGTACTACTGTTGTAAAAAATCATAATTTGGCAACTTCTCAATATTTTCCAGAATTGATTGTTTTGGGAAGAAACTAAAGGCCATAGCTATGGTTTTTGCTTCAGAATATTCACCTTCCTGATTGTATATAGTGATGAGATCTTTGCTCATCTGGGATGTTAGGCAGAGTAGATTGGTTAGTTACCAACATTTTGGGACGGCCCCTCTGCCCCAAAACATCGGTAACTAACTACAAATCTCTTCTACATAACATTCCAGAAGAGTGAAGATCTCATTTACACCACAGCAGAATGCTGAAATCTCGCATTGTACATGGTGATGCCGGGATTCCAGCTGTTTGTTGAACTGCCTCTGGTATTCTTTCTGAAGGGTGTTTTGATTCATGTACCTCACTCTCAATGATCTCTGGTATGTCCATAAATCCTCTCCCCTCCCCTTCCTTCATAAGGTGCAGTTTATACTGGAGAACAGAATGGAGTTCTGTAACACTAGGTTTATGTGCTTGGTCAAGAATTGTTTTCTGCTGTATGAGAGAGCACTGTCATGACTTGCAAGACAAATTTTGCTGCAGCTATTCTTGTCTCTTATCATCATCATCATGACATTCACTGTGGGGTCTGAGGTTCTCACAGCAGTGATGGTGAACATTTGTCTTTTGGGATACAACCAAAACTTTTTGTGACAGTACCCAATGGTGGAGCATATCAGCACCTTTGTTGATGGTAACAAATTAGATGAATATTTTGAATTCAGGACTCAGGGAAAAAAAATAGATCTATTTTGTTGTCTTATTGCAACAGTGTTATCACATACACACTTCTTTCTAATGCAATGCTATGGGCATTTTCAATTTTACCTGCTGTTAAGGAATGAGTAGTGGAACTTTTTTTTGCAAGAGTGAGTACTGGCACATAATCTTTACATAAATCATTGGATAGCTATAACACAGTATATATTAGTATATAGGCACCAGTGTTTTTGAGGAGCTTGCCTCCATCTTCAAGGTAATCCAGAATGGATAAGCTGCATGGGAAAAATACGGTACTGGGGAAGAACAGGAAAGGGAACAGGCAACGTGAGCTAATGGGAGTGACACTGTGCAGTGGGTGAGGACCATAGATGGAACACACAATTAGATGAAAAGAAGTGACAAAGATTTTGAGTCACCAATATATATATTAAAATAGTCACTCCCAACAACATTAGTTTTATCACTTGATTCATGGCCACATGTCAGCACTGTGAGCAGTGATGGCTCACAGTTAGAGCAGAGCCAGGTATACTTGTGATTTGTTATTGACAGGGAATGTCTCACCTTAAAATTAAAACAATTAAATAAAACATCTTGAGGCTGTACAAGAGATGTGAATTTATCATTGGGGAGGCAGTTGAGAATGACCTTATCTTGAGCAGGTCTTGGAAACTTGTCATTCACTCCCAGAAGGTTATGAGAAAGTCTTCCCCTGATAATAGGTGATATTGAATAATTCGGCCCGTTTCAAGGCCAGAGGGCCACCAACTGACTGCCCACAGAATACTTGCCCTGACTAAGCTGATCTCCATCCTCATTCCCACCCTTGACATTATTTGCCATCACCACTTTGTCACCACTTCATCCCAGTTGTCTCTCCTTTAATTTCCTGTTTACCCTAAAAATCTTTTTGTCACCCCTTTTAATTTTCCTCCACTGAAGTCAGTGGTCATCTAAAAAAATTAGTGCAAGGATGTACTCAAATGGAGTACATTTACATTCTAGGCTATTTTGCATACTTTATTTACCTTGATGTTCATTATTGCAGGTTTGAATTTATACATATCTCCATGTGCAGCTAACTGCACTATCTATATTAGTATCATCCTGTCCATAATCTGAAATATTCCAAAGTTAGGATCATAACTAAATCTTATTTGATGTCATCTTCACATGAATAGTGGTCACAAAGGACTTCCAAATACCAAAATGTAATCTTCGGCATTAATTGTAGGTCTCCAGCTCCAAGTTTCTTCATCACTTACTCTGTGCTGTGTAAGATTTGAGGTTCGCATATCAATGTACCTGCATATTAAGGCTATGGTCTTCTGAGTTGTTTTGCTGTACATTCTTTATCAGTGGATACCAACATTCCATCAATAAAACTATGTGGCATCACAATGCAAAAGAGAATGCCCCAGTAATTTTAGATGAAAAGTACAATTATAAAGCTCTGTACATCTTTTTGGCAGTTATGTGCTTACTCCCTCATAGGTAAATCTTCCAACATCTTGGATGCCTTTAATGTTTGACCATGAGAATTTGAGACTGTAATTGTATAAAACAATGAGTGATATTATACTTTGATGTATTTCTTCTTCACATGTTTAGAAAGATGGCAAGATAGAATATTCTGAACTCACTGGTAATGTTGTGCCAATATAATCTGTACGCAAGTCATTTTATGAGCAACTCTGTTCATTTGTTGCAGAGTAGCTAAAAATGAATGTCACATGTTATGTTTTTGTCACTGCTTGATATTTCTGAATATCATAATTAAAAAAAAAAAAAAAGCATTCAGCATATGTTGATACAGGAAAACCTGTAAAGTTGGCCACCCTTGTAAGTAAAGCACCTGTTACAGTTGGCCATTTGTTTACAGAACCAGCAAATGTCTGTGACATTATACATGGTCATTGCACCATAGCTGGCCACCTGTTTGTCTTAAATCTTGGCCACACTTTCCCATCGAGTGCTAGAATGCTATGTATGAGTTCAACATCCCTGTGATGGCTGACATGAAGAATTGCAAATGTTCACGGATGTTTTAGAGGAACCCACTGTCTCCATCACCAGAGTTCTTGAATAAGCCAGTACAAAGCTTATTCGTCTTCCCTAATGCAGCAGGAAGCACACATCTCTGGAATAACACATTACATGGCATCATGATTTTCATTTCATTACTCATCCCAATCAGATAAAGAATATCAAGTGTGTAGCCAAACTAAATTATGCTTTTTAATCATAGGAGTGTTACACACCATGAGTGTGGTACACTTGATGGGCGTATTAACCAACATTTTTTCCACAAGAATCCAGAGGTTCCCATGGCGCATTCAATTAAAAATGGCTGCAAAAATGGGAAACCACTGAGAGACAAATTTGCCATTACAATGCACAATGCACATGCATACTCACTTCTGTGACAGTTTTTACGTAGACAGAATATGTCAAAATTGAGATGGCCTTGCCACCATTTATGGGACACTAACTTCTTTCTGTTCCTTAACATGTCAAGGTGATCCCTGAAATGCAAGTGTTTGGTATTGAAAGAAGCACTATGCAACAGGGCTGTTGGGAATTCAAAAACATTGACATGTGACGTCATATTTGCACAGTGGTGAATATTAAGATTCCATTGTGTTGGAGGACTGTTTTTTTCTGAAACACAGGAGACAGTAATCCAAAAACAAAGTTTCAGAGGAGCACCCAGCACTGGCAGGAATGGTGAAACTGAAGGATCCTCCTTTGAAGAGATTTAGTCTACTGTCGCTGTCACTACAGTATCATGGTTTTTGCACATTCAGTCTTAGTATATATTTGGACCAGGCCTTGTAGCTTCTCAGCTGCGGGGTGCTAGCATTCATAGAATTTTTGTCTAAGTACACATAGAGACACCACTATTTCCAACAGGTTGACATGAGACAAATATTCTCTCTGTTACTCCATGTTCCGAAATTTATGATAGAGATGAAATACATGACTCATGTACCAAACACTGAACCCTCTGTAAGAAATTGATAACTGCCAAATATGTGACAGTCCAAGTCAACATGCAGCTACAGCACATCCTCACAGAATGGTCACTTGACAAGCATACCATCCAGTTCCTCCTTCAGATCTTTGAGCAGCTGAATGGATGTAATATTTCTTTCCAACACCAAACAGCGAAAGAATCCTCTCCACCCTGAGGATCCATGTTAAGTGGCATTGTTTCTTTCTGCAGACGGAAATGTAACATATGATGCACATGCATTACATAATTTCATAACAACTCACACTCAAAATCACACAAAATCTCCTCCTAATCACCTGACCTGATTCCAACAGTCTTTCAGGTTTAAACCTCTCAATGAAGTGATCTGAAATTCAATATCTCAGCTTCCTGCTCCTGAAAGTCCTCTCTCCATGGATCCTGCCTCTCTCATACAGCCAGATGTTTGTCTAAATTATGACTGTAAATAAAGGGAATTTAACTTCAAACGCCTTAATAGCATGAAAAAATAAACAAAAAAACTGACCTACTAAGGCAAGAAAATCGGTTCATTTTGCAGCAAGCAGAAGTACCCTAGCATCATGTTTTCATCTTCCCCCACTGCATGCAGCTGTAATGGTATATAATTCCACTCCCAAATGATAAGAGAATTTTCCACACTCCTGTCGTTCATATCCATTAACTTTCGTCACCACAGCTAAAAATTGTACCAAGGACTCAGATCAGTCACCTCTCACCCTTAGATCTTTTCAAACACACTGCATGGTCCAGTATAATCATTTTCTAGTGTAGCACAATTTTATACAATGGTATGTGTTAATTTATGGCTTCTTTAGTAATGCTCACAGCAGTGTGTACTACTTTGTATGAAATGAAAAGATTAGTACTGAATAAACAATTGGTAAGGAAGTGGAAGGAAGCAGTTGTTGGAGGTACTAACTTGGCAAGACTGAGGAAAAACAACCTTGCCAGATAGCTGGTCTGAGAAAATGAAACAGAAGTGTTGCTTATTCAACCATAATGGTCAATACAATCATTGTTTTAATGCATAAGTTGTCCTATTAACATGACATCTTTTAACCCACATTTCATATTTTAGAAAGAAAGGGACGGTAACATCTGTGCGTCCCTCACTCCATAATTACGTCTGAACCATGAGACATTATTTGATGTCCTATAATTAATAATACAAATGTTACAACCTGCTACAAGGCTGACAGACAAGACACGCTCAACAGGATTTTTAACAGTCTTGAGACATGGGTCAACAATTCCAACCCAAATCAAAATGCACATTCATGCAATTAAAACAGCCTGTTTCACCTGTAACCACAAAGTTTAAAGTGATGCCATCAGCAGGTAAGGTTATGCCAACTCTCAAGGCATACTGTTTTTCCATTAGAACAGCTATGCAGACACTTAGGGACTCAATTCACAAAAAGGGACCTTGGTTATTGAGAAGAGGACAATTGCTCTTGTATGGCAATGACAAATCTCATGCACCACGTGTATCAGGAGACAATTCAGGAGCTGATATGGAAACTTCTTGATAACCCACCATACTGTCTTGGGGCTTGCCCCTCACCACTTTGGTCCACTGAAAGAACACATTTTGGTGGCTATTTCCCTGTGGTGCAGAGGTTGAACATGACATATGGCTGTAGCTGCAACAGCAGCCAACACAGTTCAACCTTGCTGGTTTTCAAAAGTTGGAAGAGCAATGGGACAAGTACATTATTTTCAAATCATGTGGAAAAATAAATATGGTTTGGTAATTTTCTTGCTTGGGTTACTCTTGGGTATTATTTGTGACTTATATACATCCCTCATATTTAGAGTTAACATTTTCATGTTTGTAAGTTCTAAAACTGAACCACAAAAAAATTATTTTACTAATATTTTTTATTCTCAGTAAGCAGACACAAACAAAATTGACAGTTTAAACTGTTACAGTTGGTCAGTGTTACGAATTTTGTCTCAGAATACAACCACTTCAACAGACTAACTTCCCCCTGTACATTGATTATGGGAATTTCTGTCAGAATCAAACAACAAAGGGGTTCATCAGTATGTTCCAGAAAGCTCCGATACAGACAATTTGGAAGATTAGGAAACGTAATTGTTCATACTTCTGTAAGTTTCTTTCACCTTTGCTGCGTTTCTTTTTCCCTGATGTTTTCTTAAAAACTACATTACAGATTGATATATGAATGCTAGTCATCTGCCTTTACTTTACACATTTTCTGTTGTGACTGCAATCGTGTTTTTCCTGACTCTCAGTAGAGTCTTCTTCGGTCAGTTCGTCTTACGTGGTCTTCCAACATTTTTTCTTTCACAGACTATAATTTAAAATTCTCTTAAGGATACTTCTTCCATTCTACTTGCACCCAGAATTCATTTCTGTAGTCTAGAATTCTACTTGTAACATTAGTAAACTGTATTTCATACATGTCCACAGTACATGTACATAACAATATAGACGTACATGTACAGCTCATGGCTTCCACATTTATATAAACAACTCTTATAGCCCAACTCTAAGAGTCTGATATAGGGTGAGTCAACAGCAACCTGACAAGTTTTAAAGCTCTAATTTTGAAAATCATCAGGTTCCCATGACTCACCCTGTATTAATACCAACATAACCATTCTGGGTAAACAAGACAAGGTACAAGCTGGATGCCAACTTCGTCCGTCCCCCCTGACTCTTACCACGCAGCTGATTTCATTGAACATATACTCTAAGACATTGCAAACCTCCCAGTTTCCACACTTCATGTCTGTTTTCCACCCCTGAAGTCAACCCAAAAAAATCCATCCAAGCCCAAGGTCTTGTGTCAAAATTTTGTTACATATTACTTTGGAAAAATTTATGCCCTTTAATTAGTTATTAAAGAAAGGATAATTTTAATGATAGTTTTTGCATGGTATTTACTGATAAGCAAGGTAATTTAGTGCTCTAGATTTTACTAATATCACATCAGTACCTACAGCAATTCATACCCTTGGCTAATGCATATCATCAGTATTAATGATGACATATCTAAGTAACTCCACAGAGTAGAGGCCTTCCTGAGAAGCTAACAAGTCCTCAGCTAGTCAAGAAATTCCCCACATTTTACAGAACCAGAAGGTTCATTAACTGTACTGACAACAGCCCGCCACCTGTCCGTCCTGAGTGAGCCCAACCAAGGCTATGGCCCTACATCGCACTTCTTTATCATCCTTTTTAATATTTTCCTCCCATCTATGCCTAATTCTTTCCAGTGGTTTCTTCCCCTCAGGTTTTCTCACCAAAACCCTATATCCACCACCCCTTACCCTTCATGCTTCATGCCACACCCATCTCATTCTTCTTGATTTGAGCACCCAAATATTTTGAGAGGCGTACAGATCATGCAGCTCTTCAATATGCAGTCCTCCACTCCCTTACTACCTTGTCTCTCTTATTCCCAAATATCTTCCTCAGCACCCTATTCCCCAACACCCTCAGCCATGTTTCTCTCTCAAGCAGCCCAAGTTTCACATCCGCATAAAATGGGCAAAATTATATTTCTGTGTATTTTAATCTTTATATTTTTGGATAGCAAATTGGAAGACAAAAGATTCTGCACAGAATGATGATAAGATTCCCTGACCTCTATCTGCTCTTAATTCCTTTACGAATGTAATTTTGATTTGTTAGGGTTGTTCCAAAACTATGGGTACCAGATCTTGCCTGGGGGTAAATAGGCCAGGTTGTGGCATTTATGACCCACCCACATCTAGCACCAAAGTTAAGGAAAGAGTAGAGCTACACTTCTACTCTCCCTCTGGGCCTTCATGGCCTGATCTAGGGTGAACTTTAATTTAGGGTTGTTCCAAAATGTTTGAACTGTTCCACCACTTTAAAGGATTTATTTATTACCGCTCTTCCTGTTATGATTTAGTCCTGCATGCTTTTCTCAGGACATGACCATAGCCTTAGTTTTCTCAGCATTCACTTTCAGACCAATCTCCTTACTACTGACCATTAATCATCTGCATTTTTTTTAACATCATGTATGCTTCCAATTAATCCATTAACATCAGTATAAGCCAGAGATGGGTACCATTTAATGACAGACACACTATTTACATTTAAGTACTGCAATATGTATGATGTCCAACTGAATTCCAGGATTAAAACAGTAGCCCAATTTCAAATTACAGCCATATACAAACATCCTGCAGATTGCATACTAGGATACTATTAAAAAATGTATGGTACATGAAGGTAATAAAATATGGTACTTTTTCATTGGTTAATCATATTTATTGCCTTTATACTGAGAAATAATTTGTAACATGTGGACAATCAAAACTGTGGCTAACCAAAGTAATGCTACTTCATTTCCAAACTCCTGAGTGCTGGCAGTGGGAGCGTTAAGGAATCAAGGTGTGAACGGTGTACATTATTGTTATGACAATATTCTGGCACTTGGCAATTATGAATAACATCCCAAACATGGAAATGAAACCTCTAAATTAAATTAATAATACAGTTTATACTAAGTAAAACAAAGAACATACCTTTTATACACAATGAGGGAAAAAAAGGATTTGATTTCTTCATTAAAAACACATTACTTTCATTTTTTCCATCAAATAACTGTCTCTTTTTATGTTCTACTGAAAACAACGTCCATTATATCACTCTGCTTCATCCCTATGTACTATTTACACAAACCTACCAAAAATTATAATATAAATCATCTCAGCCTCTCTCATAGAACATTACAATATGTCACTTATCACTTTCAAAATTTAACAAGAAGCAAGCACATTTACAGTTCATGATGCTATTTCTTCATGGCAGTGATTGATAGCGTACTTCATTACTCAAGTTTTCACGAGTCTTCACCAGGTGCACCTCGTGATGTGTGATGGCAGTGTTACAATTGAACAAGCATGGTGGCAAAATTCTTTCAAATGGTTCACATTTATTCTCCATAAGAATGCACAAAAATCCTCAATACTTCGCATTTAATTATGGTGAACATAAGACGAACAAGAACATACATGTCACGATACCATACATCCTCAAAGCAAGCAGTTAAGACATTCATTTTAAGTTCATTTCAGTGATATTCATTTAAGGTCATCTGAACAGAGTAAAATTAAATGAAAATGATAAGAGAAAATGCTTCAGCACAGTACCAATAAGCACCACTAAATCCTGCTCCACAAAGACCGGTAAACCCAGCAGCCTACATTTCTGATTATACCTCACCCACAGATTACCAATGCAAACAACAGCTCTAATAAAAAAAAAAAAGTACATGGATGACCATTTTATAAATGGTGTCCAGTGTGGGTACAGACCATTCCATTATTTAAAGGTTTCACAGCGCTGTAAACACAAATACCTGACTCGCAAAACTAGAGGCAACAATGTCGAACATATTAAAATCAAATATTACATGCCTGGAATTAACTGATAAGGGTCTACTGCAAAATTCACTTTGGGCTTTTTTTTTTGAGGACGTTGGAAGGAATGCTGAAGAAACACCCCAGCCCCCAACATCTGAAGGCACAGCTGGTTTATAACAAGAGAAACTAATGCTGTTGGTCATTCATCCTAAGATTTAAATGGTACTGCAAGAACTTCGTAGAAAAATGTGTATATAGAAGAAGTTTATCTTACTGTCCTTTTGGTAAGACAGCCACAAACTGAAGCATGAATAATGTTCTTTTGTCCAAGACTAGCCACATTAATAGACAATATTTAACTGACAAACTGGCTTCATGTTGTCTCATTACTACAAAGTGTAAATGGAGGTTCTACTGAATGTTGCATCCTTCTGTACTAAATTAACCCACAATGCACTCAAAAATCTTGTGAAGAGGGATGATTACCAAAACATAATGGTTTACTGCTTCTGACCTTCAACATCTTGAGATCCACACAGTTTGACATCAGACATACAACCAAATTCAGTTTATTATGTTTGAATTTTGGGACTGTTAAGGTAAAATTCAACACTGGACTGTTATGTCACTCAGCATAAGAATCCATCTGGGTTATTTTTATCTCAACACATGACACAGCCCAGTTGATCTCAACACATCTCTTAAATATTCAACTCATTTAAGTTGCCAATCTGAATTAAACAGGAGCTGAAAGAATGTTTTAAATAAAGAATAGGAGATGAGGGGAATGAAACTTTTCAGTACGCAATCCCAACTACACAAAGAAATACACCAACAGATGCAATACAGTTTAAATCTAATAAAATATAAACCTGCAACCAAACCAGTAGGAATCACAGGACATGTCATAAGACTTAAAAAAACAGACCACCACAAAGTTCATTCAATGCTAGGGTTCAATTAGAAGGCATTGATTTGAATTCAGAGTAATTAAAAAGATCTGAAACAGCAGCAGTTGAACAAAACCAACATGCAACACCATGTGGGCACCAAGGACTGTCAACAAAAATGAAGTGATGTTAAGCACACATCAACATGCAAAACAATATTATGGCTTTATTTCAACTGACACAGCAGCTGAGTTATGTGATAAATGATACCAACAGAGAAATACCACAGTGTTTAAGTGATCAAGGAAATCTATAACCGCAGGTTATAACTCAATACCCACTTTCTCTTCTCCCACAGTTCTGTACTGGAATTGTCATGTACATTTTTTATGTCCCTTGTATGTTCTACACAATCCAGTAGAGACTGCAAAGAACTATTTTATGTAGCATTATCCACTCCCACGTGTGCTTAACACAAACAATGGAGTCAAGACAAGAAATAAAAAAAATGGAAAACCTTGAGGAGGAGCTGATTTGTACATACAAAACCCATATGGAACATTCATCTTGATTCTCATGTGCTATTGACATAATTAATTATGTTGGCCCAAAAACAGTAATTTAAAAGATTGTGAGAATGTCAATAATTACAATGCAGAAATTTAGAAAGTGAACTCTCAATGCACAACGAAATTCCAACTTTGTATTAAATTACCATCAAGGATCAGGTCATGGAACATACTGTACTAAAGCAGACCATCCAATCATACACAATACAAATGATATATATTTTGAAAAACAGAGTTCACAATTTGGTGAATAATGGAACAAAGTTTTAAAAATTAATTATGGTCCAAATCTGTACAGATCTAAAGACAGGTGCTTAATTTCTTCGAAAAAGCCAAATTTCATTCTACATAAAAATTTCTGTACATTTGACCATAACAGTCTTAGTGACCACTGTTGAGCAAAATTAAATTTGATCTATAAAATGTAGTTAAGACACCAAGAAATCCTATATTTTATCCAGTCACCAAGGTCAGCCCTGAAACCTGTCTCATGTATTCTTTTTCCAAATGTCAAAATTGCTACTTATACCATCATAAATTGAAATGCTGCATTAGCCAGTGTTGGTTCAGGTGGCAGCTACTCTAGGTTCTGATAAGCAGTAAGGTCCACTCAGGAAATGTTCTTATGTTAAAACAGTCATCACTGAATACTATTCTTTTTTCATATACCAGATACTTCTTCAGTCATCCTTACAACTTATCTGGACTTGGAGACTACTCGGATCTAAAAAAAATGGTAAGCATGTTACCCACACCATGGCTCAGAAGGCTGGTCATCAGCCTCTCAATGGGGAGGCCCTGGGTTGATTCCAGGCCAGTGCACGTAGCAGTGGCAGTGACATTGGGACAGGTCCTGCCCCAAGTACTTTGGTTTCCCATCAGTTAACATTCCACAAATGCTCAATGCTCATACTGCATTCACATTCACTACATCATGATCTTCATCAGAACCATAATTTATTTTACTTTAAGTTTTTGGAAGTTGATTCTCGTTTTTTGGCACAGAATGTATTAACTCATTCACCTGTTTATTGTTGACATGTTGAAATGTTCAAAAACCAGAATTTCTTTTGAAATTAATGGTAGCAGCATTTCAGGCAAGATTTTCATTGCACTCGTCTTTTCACCTTGTCTTTTGTCTATTCTGCAATCTGAATATTCAAAAACCATGTAACATAACACGAGAATCACCACCTACAAGCAAATAGATTTGCAGCAGCCACAATTTACTTGACTTTCTGCACCCATCCAGACTGGCCTGGAGGCATAGCCAGACTCCTGTACTGGGTCTCTTTCCTGGGGTAAGGCAGATGGCGCATGCCATTGACCACCCACCCCTATCTAGTACCAAGGTTAAAGAAAGGGTATAGCTATATATTTACTTTTGAACTACACATGCTACCTGTGCCCAGGGTCAACAATTAATGTTAAAACCCATTCACTTACAAATTACGTATTTCGGACTGGCTGAAAATGTTCTTTCCATAACTCTGGCACATACACATTATTTAGTAGCATAGTACAGAGAGGCCATGCCCATGTATTGTTTCCCCTAGTCCATGCTTCAGGTACAAAAACCTACATGCTGGATTTAGTGCTGATTTCAGCAGGAAAATGAACAAACATCATCTTAGGTAAATAATGGGTGCATCAATACTTGTAGAATCCAAAATTTTCCAACACTTTCACAAACTGATATATCTGAGTGCAACATGTAATAATAATGGAGTGTAATCCTTAACTTGGAAAACACCTGGTGTGTACATACAGAAATGAAATTGAATATGTTCTCAAACAAGCATGTTACATGTCACGCTTGTAATAAAATGCATCAGTTCCTAAAACTTCCTAGCCCAAAAGTTATTATTCTGAAATGCCACCTGGACTGAAACAACTCTGAAAGTTAAAAAGTGCTACATGTAAAGAAGACATTTGGGAAAAGTATATAAAAATAAGCAACTGAACTCCAACACATTTGGAGACAGCACATTTTGTAAAATAAGGGCACAAAAAACTACAATTTTTCATGTTAAAAATCTCTAACACCAACTTCATACCTGTTACTTCCTTACACCGCAAAATGTACCAAAATATACTCAAAGAGGGAACAGCCTACATATTGCATCTAGATATGTATTTTTATGTCACCACACATTCTAATTTACATTACTGTAGCTACATATTTTGAGCAGTGCTACAGTAATAATCATGCTGGTTCTTAAAATGATAAGATACATATTAACCTTTTAAAGCCTAAGACTTACTTACTGTACCACCAGCTTTAAAGAAATTCTGTGTTTTGCCCACAGTGCATTTGTGTTTTGCGTGGATCTCAGAACAAACAGCGATTATTTACCTATACAACATTAACTTATCGGTTTTTATAACCGAGGCAGAGAGTGTTTATTGCGGAGTACAAACTGGGTCTTCAAATCAGACAGATACAGTTTCATCCTTCAAGGGTTAATATGTTTAAATTTATGAGTGTGTGATTACCTAGTTTTGGTCTTCAACATAGCAGGCTGGCAGATACCATGTAACTAACTCTCCAATCCCTACCAAATGCTTAAGAATTCAGTGGATTGATTTAAATCAGGACTAAAGAACCAATATATTGAAGTGTAAATTACTGGTTCTGTAGTAATAATTTGCCACAGTTACACATAACAAAGCACATTGTTCAGGTATACATAATTACTGTTAAGATCGGAGTTCACATAACAATTTCAAACTTTTGGACACACAGAAATATTTATGTAAGATGTTTTAGGAGAAAAAACAATATTGAAATAAATCCTAATACCACCTTAACTCTAACTTGTATGTTACCTAATTTTTAATTATTTACAAAATTAGCATGTGGAAGCATTTAAGAACTGATTCCCCAACATATTTAATAAGTGTGTAGCTCATAGGTCAACAGTGTCATGTGGAAACTCTTACCTTCCTTTACATTCCCCTTCCTAAAATGGTACTAAATACACATGAACAAACTAAAAAGGAAACATTGGTGTTGAAGTGGTGCTGCAGCATTCTGAAGCAGAATTTATCCATCATAACATTTTCTGGCTCACATTTACATTCACAACAGCTACATATAACAAAAATTTCCCTTTTAAAAAAGCTTCTTTTTACCAAAAGTATTGCATGATATAGCAAATAACAATAGTTAGCCATAAAATGTCAATATAACAACTTCAATACCAAAAATGTTGTAGCCATAAGTATAATGGGCACATGAAAATCACACTACTGGGTTAATTAGACAGAATAAAAACAAACTGAAAATGAAGTCAGCACTGCTTGTTAAATCAGAGTGATTTTTAAAGTATTTCTCATGCCATGCTTATGGAGAATAAACTCAATACACAGGCAATAATTCGTGTGCATTCAACTGAATGGTTCAATTCATTTCCTGTATTTAAAAAAAAAATCAGGCAAAAGTTTTGGCAGTGAAACATCAGTCTTTTATCACAAAAATCACATTTTTAAAGTATATTGCGTCACATGAGTTCTTCACTTAAATAAGACAAATGCCATGGCATAAAGAAAACAAGTCCAATGTGTGCCGCCATTCTAAAATTTAATGCCCTATGGCTCAATACGGCCACAGTCTGTGAAATTCACCAGGCACACATAACGCAAAAGAGAAAAATAATTTTTTTAATCCACTAGAAAGAGACAAGGCATTCCTCCAGTGAAAGATACTGAAGACAGGAAATAATACAACACAAATAATAAAGTGAAACACACAAACAAGTCTTTCACATACGAACAGATATGATTTGCTTTCCTTGGGAACCTCCCAGTTCCAATGCGCTTCATTCACATCACAACTTTTCCTCTCCAGTGCATAAAAATATCCAGCATCTTTCCTTCTCGAATCTTACATTACCATCCTCAATTGTTCTATGTTCCAAGGGCATCAAAATGTTTCATGATAATATATAATTGATTGCTTCTGCATCTTCTTCCAGTAAGTTACACACACATGTGTGTAGAGTGGGAAAAATATTCAATGAGATCACCCGTTTCAAACGTCTTCTTCTTAGTTTTCGATGTTACTGTACTTTTACTTTTCCCCTCTTATATAAAGTTTTACATCACTTGATATTTACAAATGTCCACCACTTTAGTTTGTACAGATCTTCTTTATACATCCATCCAGAATTCTCTGATGGAATAAATTATCTCTCTCTCTCTCTCATATATTCTTCTGTTTCCTACACTATGTAACTTCTTGCAATATTTAATGCTATATTATGTACATGAAGAGAAAATACTACTTTATCCTTTAAACTGATATACATGCCACTTCTATCCCAGCCACATACTCCTTTACATGTCTTGTTACTGGACCCAGTTCTTCGTCAAATGGTGTTAAAATATGTTCTGAGATCATATATATATTTCTTTCTCCACAATCATCACCAATATGAAACTAAGATCAGTTTCGTGCTTAATGTGTTTAAAACCACCTACATTATGCACCAAATCATGCTACACATGAATCCTTTGGCACCTTTCACACAGTGGTCACTGCTAATTCAGATGCCACATCCACTAATTGGGCAAGACCAGAAGTGAACATCCCATCAGTCAACTGCTACTGTCTCCGGTCATCATGACAAGATGAGACTTCCAACCTGAGTGCTGGCAGGACTTTGCTGTAATGGATATAACAAACTATCAGTTAAAAGAAATATCGAGGAGGATGTGCAAAGGAAAAGAGAAACACAAAGAAGGTCTTGGTGGGTGAACCAAAAGGAATGAGGCAGCTTCGAAGATCTCGGTGTAGATGATACGACAATAATGAAATGTATCTTAAAGAAGTAGGATGGGTTGGTGTGGAATGAATTAAAGTGACTCACAATTGGGACCACTGACTATCACTTATGAACACAGTAACGAAGCTTTGGGTTCTGAAACATGGGGATGTCTCAAATAGTTGAAACGTTATTAGCTCCTCACAGAGGACTCTGCTGAATGGAGTTGGTTCCTGAGTTAAAAGAAATATGTAACAGTTATGTCTCCTCTATAGCAAATAGGTGTATCAAACTGATTCAGTTGCTCAGTGCATTTTGATCTCTGTTGCCAGAATGAGCCAAAGACATAACAGAACCTATCTCTCCAGCCTGAATATGTGACAAGTGTGACACAAAAAAAAATGGCTAAAACTCAGATAACCTCACATTCTTTGACACAATTGGTTTCTGACAGCAATACAATGGTGTGAATTTTGGCCAGAGCAAGCTGTAATCAACAACATGGGAGTTCAGAAAAACTGAAGACAACAGAAAGTTAGCCACATACACACTGAAATCACTTCTCCTCCACAGTGCCCACCACAGCCACCCATTTTTCCCACCAACTGTCATATGTATTTTGTTATTTATTCTTGCACTCTCAGTTAATGATGAAATATCTGGGCCTACTGCAATGGCAAACAACGCCACTTCTTGTATTTAGTACAAGCAGAAAGCCAGAACAGTGAACTTAGCATGGCGACTAGGCTACCAGCTAGGCAACCTTCTCTAAGACATCCGGATGGGCTCTAGAGTCCACCATGCCTCCCATGCAATGAATAATTGGCCCTTTCCCCAGAGGTACAGGGTGTTAGCCTGACCAGTCATGTTCATCTAGTGCCAAAGTTCAGAATGAGTGTAACTATACCTCCACTATATGACTTCATGTAGCAATGTTACAACAGTGAGAAGTTCATGGCTTCCTCTTCCTAGGGCAGGAAGGTAAGCCCAAGCTGTTATAAGTGGAGATATGGGACATTGAGGAAACAAACTAAGCAATAAAAAATTATTGTAAGGTATGCCATAAGAGAGATAATACAAAGTTGTGATTATAAAGTCAAACTTTCAGGCACCAATACAATTCTGAAATAAAACACATGCACCATATTTACATGCTAATTGGGTGAGCATTTATTTTCAAGATTCAGTCCATGAATAGGGATATCAATTATGTGCAGCCAAACATGAAGTCAACCTACGCTTGTGTAAACACCAATTACAATTAATCCACACTGCTGAAACAAGTATTATCTGCAATATGCATTAGCATTTACACTGCCACTCCATGTTGTTCCTGTTTCCCCTCTGATCCTGTCATATTACAAAAGATACACATTATGATTCATATGCGAAACAAACAGTTCCTGCATCTATTACCTACACCTAATAAAGAATTCCCAATTACTTTCATAATCACAGTGAAATATTTTGCTTCATTTGTATTTCCAAGGCAACTCCTCACATTACAGATGCTAAATTAAGGGCAGGTAGCCATGAATTATATCCCAGTATGCTAGACAAGACAAAGTGAGATGCAAACAAATCTTGTAACAGAGTATTTAAAATGTGTGGGGAAAATAAATGACAGAATGAAATCAAAACCAAAAATAAAGAGAAACAAAAGGTGAAGAGCAATGTCTATACAAGGCCGAATATAAGGAATTCAATAGAATAGCAGCAAATTGCTACCATATATAAAACAGCACCACTTCTTTCTTACCACAGGATGCAGCACAAAGTGGTCAAACACCTCACACAGCTCATCCATGCGATACTCCTCGAGGCACACAAAACCCTCTAAACCTGGTGCTTGTTTACGAGCACAATCCATGCAGTGCACCACGTGACGCTTCTCCTGCTCACGGATGAACAAGATGTTGAACACCTCGATCTGTAGACACACATACAAAAGTTGTAACTCACACATAAGACTGACTACACCTATCCATTTTTTACAAGTAAAGTGATACAACAGAAGAAGCAAGTTCTGCTAAGCTATCATAACTGATCAGGATGATGCTTACACACCAGTTATCTAATGCACAGAATTCATACCCGGGGGGGAAACCCGGAATTATTTTTTTTTAATGGTTTATTAGGTTTTATACTATTACAACTCTAGTCTCCTTCAAACTATTCTCCTTTTGACTCGATACGCTTGTAGCAACGTTTTTCCCACTGGTGAAAACATTTCTGGAACTCTTCTGTGCTGATGTTCAAAACCTACAGCGTTTTCTTTTTCACTTCACTGACGTCAGCAAAGA
>Ga0123355_10002433_pt1 | contig 26301 bp, 25 predicted proteins | sample TergutEmb28metaG_3_FD_89872 | JGI IMG/M metagenome (GOLD analysis project Ga0123355, IMG submission 89872) | Embiratermes neotenicus P1 segment gut microbial communities from Petit-Saut dam, French Guiana - Emb289 P1 | ecosystem: Host-associated > Arthropoda: Insects > Digestive system > Gut ...
GGCTCCGGTTTCTCCAACCAAACCCAGAGTTTGACCCTTCTTCAGGCTGAATGAAACTCCGTTTACAGCTTCAACTGTTTCGTCTTCAAGTACGTAGTGCACTACGAGATCCTTAACGTCAAGGACAGTTTCGAGATTGCCGGACGATACTGCCGTTTTATTTTCGCTTAGATTCTCCACTTTCAGTATCTCCCTTCTATTTCTTTAGCTTAGGATCAAGTGCATCGCGCAACCCATCGCCAAGCAAGTTAAACGCCAAAACTGTTACCATTATGAATATACCAGGGAATAACATAAGGTTTGGTGCCAGACGGGCAAATTCTTTCGCTCCGGAAATTATTGCGCCCCACTCAGGATGCGGAACCGGCACACCAAAACCAAGGTAACTCAGTGAGGATGCAACGATGATTGAAATGCCAAGGCTCGCCGTTACAGTGACAAAAATCGGAGCCAGGCCGTTAGGCAGAACCTGAGTGAAGATGATGCGGGTGTTTGAAAGGCCAATCGATTTTGCCGCTTCTACGAACTCTTGATTTCTGACAGAGAGTATAGATGCCCTTGTCATTCTCAAGTAAATCGGTATGGACTGCACACCAACGGCTATAATGAGATTCTGCAAGCTCTGTCCAAGAACAGTTACAACAACCATGCCCAAAAGCATTCCGGGTATTGATGCGATAACGTCAGAGGCGCGCATAATGATATCCTCAACTTTGCCGCCATAATAGCCTGCAAAACAACCTGCTGTAACGCCGAATATAGAGGCGAAAGCAACCGATCCAATGCCAATAGCCAATGTATATCTTGTTCCGAATATGACGCGCAGGAAGAGGTCTCGGCCGAAGTTGTCGGCTCCAAACCAATGCTGTCTGCTCGGAGGTGCAAATCTCGCATGTGGGTTTATTGCAGTTATTTGTTCCCATGAAATAAACAATGAGATAATGAACAGAAGTACCATAATGCCGAGGATTATCAGTCCGGCCATTGCACCTTTGTTCTTGCTCATATGGTGCGCTATTTCATATATCTGGCTGCGCTTTTTATATTTTGATTTTACAAGAGTTTTTGCATCTTGTGTTTTTGCTTCTACTTTATCACTCATGCTGCACGCTTCTTTCTCTTCTTGCCAGCACTCAGGTACTGGGCCTTAATCCTCGGATCAACCAATGCATACAGCAGGTCTACTATCAGCTGAACCAAGACATATAGAATAGATGTCATTATAACTACGCCGGTGGCTGCCGTAACATCACGGGCACGGACTGCTTCGGCTGCCATTCTGCCTATTCCCGGCCATGTGAACACTTGTTCAATAACGACAGAACCTGCAAGTTGAACACTCAGTGATGTTCCGATTGCCGTAATAATCGGAATCCATGCATTCCCGAGGGCATGTCTTCTTATGACAGCTTCTTCCGGTACACCTTTTGCTCTGGCTGTACGTAAGTAGTCAGCCTTTAGGACTTCAAGCATGTTGGATCTTGTCTGTCTGGCAGCATTTGCCATAAGTGTAAAGCTACTACACAACGCAGGCAAAATCAGTGAGCGGATACCATCATCAAATGTACCCGATGGCAGCCATCTCAGATGAAGCGAAAACGCAAGCAATAACAAAAGTCCCAACCAGAATAAAGGCATTGACATACCTATCATAGAAAATACAGTAACGGTATTATCAACCAGTGTTCCAGCACGTCTGGCTGCAATTATACCCAGCGGTATGGCAACTACAGTTCCTATTATAAGCGCTGTAAAAGAAAGAATCAGTGTATTAGGTAGTCTTGTGATAAACTCACGCCAAACATCTGCTCCTGTAGTATCGTATGTCCCCAGGTCTCCCTGAAGCAGATTTAACATGTATAGACCGTATCTATACAACATTGGCCTATCCAGGTTATATCTCCGAATCAGTTCTTCTCGAGCTTCCTCTGTCATCTCCTCGGTCATCATTGCATCAACAACGGTACCAGGAGCCAACTCCATAAGCGAGAACACGATAAGTGAAACGGCGATTATTACCGGAATAAGCCATAAGATGCGCAATAAGATATAGCGAATCAATTCTTTTCCTCCTTAAAGCAGGCCGGGGTGCGGAACCCCGGCCGCTGAAAACGTAGCTTTGAATCTGTACTCTCTTTTTAAGATCCCGGAGTACAGCCCAAAATCTCAGCTAGGTTAGTTGTAACCTATGATATAAAATAGTTCTCTTAAGTCTGCTTGTTGATTGTCAGGCGGCAATCCTACTCCGCCGATGCCGTTTGCTGCAAGTATGCCGTTGATACGCCAGAAAACATTGATAAACGGAATGTCTTCAGCAACTATTTCTTGCAGTCTCATGAAGTGCGCTTCACGCTCAGATGCATCGAGCATTGTTGCAACTTCGTCCAGCATTTCTGTTACTACAGGATTGTTGTAGAACATTCTGTTTTGCGGGCCGCCTGGGATGAAGATGTTTCTGAACGATGCCGAGCTCATGTTCATAACGATATTGAAAAACACCATTTGTGAACCGCTGTTCGGGTCAATCATATATGCGTTAAGTCCAGGCGAGTCAAACTCTGCAACTCTTGCGTTGATTCCGATTGCTGCAAGTTGATGTTGGAGTGCCTGAGCCGCTCTGATGTTTGTAATGATTGCAGCAGCAATTTCAACTTCCTCGCCATTGTAGTTTGATGCTGCAAGGAATTCTCTTGCTAAATCAAGGTCATGCGGGATTGCAGGGATGCTGTTGTTGCGGAACTCCGTGTTGTAGCCCCAGATTGTTCCGGTGAAGTAGTCGCCGATTGCCCATTCACTTGCAGCCATAAGCGCTATAACGTCTTTGTCCATTGCGTGTGCAACGGCCATTCTGAAGTTGTGGTCACCGGTGATTGGGTCATTCATGTTGAAAGAAAGACCTTGCGGATTGTTGAATGTGAGCGGATATACTTCGAAGTTTTCAGGTTCAGCTTGGAAGAGCGGTAAATCTTCTGCGCTTGTTCCGAAGCTGAGCTGGCTTTCGCCGCGCTGCATTCTGATTGTGCGCGCACTCATTTCAGGAACAAAACGGAGTGTGATTTGCTCAGTCAGGATGTTCTTGTCTGTATTCCAGTAGTCGTCGTTGCGAACAAAGCGAATGAAGTCGTTGGGAACGAATTCGCCAACCGAATATGCACCTGTTCCAACCCAGAAGCCACGCTCTGCATCAGCTTCAATTGCTCTTCTGTTGAGTATTCCGGCAGCCGGCATTGCGAGGTTGAAGTAGAAATCTACACGAACGCCGCTCAGTGTCAGCTCAATAGTTGTATCATTAATTACGTTGAATGATTCAACCGGTGCCCAGAAAGAGCCACCTTGTGAGCCGGCACCAAGTTCTCTTGCCAGTTCTACGGTATTTGCTACGTCTTGTGCTGTAAATCTGTCGCCATTGTGGAAGACTACATCATCACGCAGTGTAAATGTAAAAGTCTGATAGTCTTCTGTTTCCCACGCTGTTGCAAGTGAAGGAACAAACTCTAAGGTATCAAAATCAAGCTCCATGAGCCTATCATGAATCATGATAAAGCTCCAGTTTGTCGGCGAGTTGTTTGCAGCCGGGCTGAGCGGATTAAGAACACCTACGTTGTTGTTGTCTTTGATTACATCAATGTGCTCTGCGAATATCGCAGTTGGGTCGGGCGCTGCAGGGGCTACCATGGCCGGCGGAGCGGCTGGGGCAGCAGGTTGTCCGGGTGTCTGAGCAGGTTGTCCGGGTCCTGGACCTGCGGGTGCTTGGTTTGCCGGGCCGCACGCTGCAACAATAGCCGCAACCATAAGCAAACTAATTACAAGTGCAATAGATCTTCTGAATTTTCTCATTTGTTTCTCCTCTTTCAAAAATTGTTAATATTGAGCCTCACATTCGGATATTGCTTCACTTTTTGCGCAACACCTCCAATCATGACACTACAATTTTAATCGACGATTGCATGACAATTGCATATTTTGCTTGAACTCAGACAAATTAGCAAAATAATGTTCCAAAATATTTTACTGTTTAATAATCTATTTGTCACATTTTTGTAATAGAATATTCCAAAAATTGATTTTAGTCAAGCGTTATCGTACTATTTTGCATTGCTTTTTGTGTGTTTAGCGTGAGTTCTAAATTCAGACTAGCGCCATTGGCAATTCCTCCAATGTGTCATAAGTTTTCTTTATCTTTTTATAAGTATTGTTTAAGCGCAAAATGCCCTTCCGAGGTAAAGATACTGCTTCATATAGCATAGTTTTATTATTTCGCACAACAAGAAAGCCCGAATCTTTTCATTTCGGGCCTCTTTTTTTAGCTCTTAAATCCTGGTGCGCGAGGTGGGACTTGAACCCACACACCTGTTGGCACACGCCCCTCAAACGTGCCTGTCTACCTATTCCAGCACTCGCGCATGAATATCCATCAAAGGCTTGTCTAGGACTTGCCTTGTTTTGAGGCGAAGTTCATTATAGCCAGTCCGACTCTATTTGTCAACTGATTAATTTCGATTTTTTTCTAATTATCTTTTATTCAGTTTTTGCCACGAAATTCTTTGTATTTACCTGCTGTAGATTTTCACAATTCCTTTCGTTGCAAATTTCTAATTAGCATAGATAAGTAAACAACATTCATTATTAAAATCGCAGCAAATATGACTCTTATAGTCATCTGGTGGTGGTCTGCTAGAGTAATTGCGCAGAAAAACACCGCAGTAAAGTAAAAGAATATTGTTTTTCCCGGTGCTGGTTTTCCATATACGAAACCGGATGTAAAATAAAATCCCAGTGCAGATGTTATGATTGCAAGACACATATAAGCATAGCTGAGCAAAATGGGATTTGAGGCATTTTCCCTATACAAAATCACAAGCCAAAAACATGTAAATATTGTCGGAATAACACTTAATGCAAAAACAGATTTGCGGCGCGGATCTTGAAACATCTCGATAGCAAAAAACGATACGGAAATCGCCGCCAATGCCGACATCGCCAGAAAGAGTATATCTATCAGCGGTATCTGACCCAGCTCACGCAGATGTAAAAAGTGCAGCACCGTTGCAGCAGACCAAACCGCTCCAATCAAACCATATATAAATGGGTATGCCAAATGGTCGGTTCCAAAAGTATCTTCAAACCCACGCAGTGTTTTTCTTTTGACTGAAACGACAATTGAGAAAATCAAAATAAAAAGGAGAACCAAGGCCGTCAACCCAAAAAGCAAGTAGGTCAAAGTCGCTCCACGCTCCGGAAGCCCTGTTATCGGATCAAAAACATATCTGAGCTCCAGACGCCTAATATAAAAACCAGCAGCACCGGAAAGTAGCGCAAGAAGAGGCATAAAGAAAGCAGCTATACGCATGAAAACTCCAATCATTATGTAAGCGCTGAATTGTCCATCGCTTACTTATTATGTAAGTTGTAAAAGTCGGGTCATTTTACATCATATATGGACTTTCGTCAAGTCAAAATAGGCTATTGCAGCGTAACGCACCAGAACAGCAGGCTATGTTTTCATACGCATTATGCAGGTAACCACAACTACTCCAATATCATTTCAATCAGTTTGTTATATATCTTTTCGGCATTTTTTCTAAATCCATTTTCCAAAGAAATTGCTTGTTTCTCATTCGCAGCCAGAAGCTCCATCGAAACTATCTCGCCCATACCATCTGACAAAGACAGTTTGACTTTACAGCCGCTATCCGGCAAAGAATCGTGCGCAGTCTTAATCATCGCGTTGCGACTCTGAGCGGAGCGAAGCGCCGATGATTTTTTTTCCGCCTTTTCCCTGATGGAGTATGGCAAGTTGATTTCAGTAATTTCACTGTTTCTTGCACCTTTCTGAGTCAAGGTGTATTTATCATCTACAACAATCAAGTTGCCGTTTTTGACCAAATCAGAGACACAATCGGCAAACTCAAAGTAACTTATGTTCTCGTCGCACATTGTCAGCTCAGTCAACGCCTCAAAGGAAATCGGCTCTGGTAAGCGGCGCAGGATGAAGAGAATCAAGATTTTTATTTCCAACTTATTTCTGATAAAGCCAAAATCATCAATCATTACGCGCACCTCCCATAACAAATTAAATGAAGTATACCACAAAACTATTGACGCTCACAAGTCATAAAGAATCTGCCGATTTATTATCTCCCTAAATACCCAATTGCACAATCTGCTCAATTGCATAATCCGCTCAATTTCTTTTATTATCAACCAAATCTCTTCTTTCATGTTGACAATTACACATTTAACTGGTAAAAGTAACCAAAGAGTATTGACAAATAAGCTCGTGGGAGGAACAAGCTCAATGGCCGATATGCGGTTTATCCGTCACACCGGAAGGAAAATAATTGTGACTGGGCATTATGGCAGCGGAAAAACTGAATTTGCCGTTTCTCTTGCAATGCAGTATGCTTCCCTAAAAGAAAAAATCGCTGTCGTTGACTTAGACATCATAAACCCTTACTTTCGCTCCCGTGAAAGACGTGAAATGTTTGAAAATTCTGGAGTTTCGGTGTATGGTAGTACTTACGATTATGAGATAACCGCCGAGCTTCCGGCCATCGGGGCAAAACTTCGCGCACCTCTTGAGGATAAAGATAGCCGTGTAATCATTGATGTGGGCGGCAACGATGCGGGCGCAATGGTTTTGAATCAATATACAAAATACTTTACCGATGACGACACCACCATGTTGGTGGTGGTCAATTCAAATCGGCCAGAGACCGCTACGCTCTCCGGGGCACTTGACCATATAAAATCGATTGAAGACGTTACCGGACTCCAAATAGACGCAGTGGTCAATAACAGCCACATGCTCAGTGAAACAACAGCTCAAACCATAATAAACGGATATGATTTATGCCTCAAAATATGTGCAGAGACAAATAAGTTTTTTTATTGCAGTTGCTTTCCCGCAGGCATCGTTGACCCTGAGCAACTGACAGGACTGTACGGGCATTTAATTCCGATGGGGCTTCATATGCGCCCTGCTTGGCTAAAGTCATGACTATGCCGACTGCGGCACCCGTTTTGTTCGATTATAATATTAAAGGAGAACATTCATGGCAAAATTTGATGTCCGCATATGTGCGGAAACATGCAAAGGCTGCGAACTCTGTGTCCTATTCTGTCCCAAAAAAATCATAGCAATCAGCTCCTATATCAACGACAAAGGTTACAGCCCTGCTGAATGCATAAAAAAAGATGAGTGTGTCGGCTGCAAATCCTGTGCGCTCGTATGCCCGGATGGAGCAATTTCCATATATAAGGAGGATGCAACCCAGTGAGTGAGAAGGTATTAATGAAAGGCAACGAAGCGTTTTCAGAAGCGGCGATACGCGGCGGTTGCCGATACTATTTTGGATACCCGATAACCCCTCAAAACGAAATTCCGGAATACATGTCTCGCGAACTTCCGAAACATGGTGGGTCATTTATTCAGGCTGAAAGTGAAATTTGTGCCATCAATATGGCTTATGGTGCAGCCGCAGCAGGCGGAAGGGTGTTTATAACATCTTCATCACCCGGAATCGCACTGATGCAAGAGGGGCTTAGCTTTCTCGCATCAGCAGAAGTCCCCACGGTTGTAATGAATGTTTCGCGTTGCGGCCCCGGTATCGGGGGCATACAGCCCGGACAGGCCGATTATTTTCAGGCAACGCGCGGCGGCGGCAACGGCGACTATAGAATCCCGGTCTTTGCACCGGCAAGCCTTCAAGAGGGCGTTGATTTAGTCTTTGAAGCAATGGAGCTTTCGGATAAATGGAGAAACCCATTTTTCATCTTTACCGACGGAATTCTCGGGCAGATGATGGAACCTGTCAAGCTGCCGGAAAAGCTGCCGGACATAAAACGCGAAGATATCAAAAAGCACAAACCTTGGGCGCTTACCGGCTACGGTGAAAATGATGCCGAAAGAAACACTGTGATTTCACTGCGCATACAACCCGACGTTTTGGAAAAACATGTGCACAAGCTTTTTGAAAAATATGAAAGAGCCGAAAAAGAGCTTTGCCGCGTGGAGTCTTTTGGTCTTGAAGATGCTGATGTTGTAATCGTTGCGTATGGCATTGTTGCCAGAATCGCAAAGGAAGCCATAGAAATTTTGGCAGAGCAAGGAATCAAAGTCGGGCTTATTCGTCCTATATCACTTTGGCCGTTTCCGTACAATGAGTTTAAAAAGCTTTCCAGGAACACAAAGGTTGTCATATCTGCTGAGCTTTCTATGGGTCAACTCATTGAGGATGTTAAACTCGGAGTCGGCGAGCGTTTTCCGGTCCGCCTCGTCGGCCGCACCGGCGGTATGATTCCATCCTCACTTGAAATAGCCGAGCGTACAAAAAAAATTCTGGAAGAGATTGGAGGGTAGGATAATGCAACCTATTTTCGAATATACAAAAGGAATGATTCCGGGCGAAACCAATTATTGTCCCGGTTGCACACACGGTATCTCGCATAGGCTCATAATGGAAACGCTTGATGAGATGGGCAAACTTGGCCACACCATCGGGGTCGGGCCTATAGGCTGCAGTGTTCTGGCGCATAAGTATATGAATGTAGATATGCTCGAAGCTGCACACGGACGCGCACCTGCGGTCGCTTCCGGCATCAAACGCGTACACTCGGATAGTTTGGTGTTCACATATCAGGGTGACGGAGACTTAGCGTCAATCGGCGCAGCAGAAATCATTCATGCCGCAGCACGCGGCGAGAAAATCACTACATTCTTTATCAATAACGCAATATACGGCATGACTGGCGGCCAGATGGCTCCAACTACGCTGATTGGCCAAAAGTCTACAACTACCCAGAGTGGCCGGACAATAGAGCACGCCGGTGCACCAATGCGTGTATGTGAGCTGTTGGCAACCTTGGATGGTGCTGTCTATGTTGAACGTGTCGCCTTAAACAGCCCCGCCAATATAGGCAAAGCAAAAAAAGCAGCCAGAAGAGCCTTTGAAATCCAAGACAAAAAACTCGGCTTTTCATTTGTTGAATTTATCTCCACCTGCCCGACAAACTGGGGTGTCTCTCCGATTGATGCAATGAGCTTTCTTACCGAGAAGATGCTTCCCTATTTTCCGCTTGGAGTATTTAAAACGCCGGAAGGAGAAAAGTAAATGGGTGCACCAAAAATGTTTTTCGCCGGTTCCGGCGGCCAGGGTATATTACTCATGGGGCAGATGATTGGCGCTGCTGCAATGCTGGAAGGTAAGGAAGCCACTTTCTTCCCCTCATATGGCCCTGAAATGCGTGGAGGAACAGCTAACTGCACTGTAATCGTTTCTGACAAACCAATCAGTAGCCCTCTTATATTTGAATCAGATTGCGTTGTGGCTATGACTCTGCCTTCTATGCATAAATTCGAGCAAACCCTAAAACCCGGAGGACTATTAATGCTCAACACATCTTTAATCCGCCACGCCCCGAAGCGAAACGACATTAATGTCATCGAAGTTCCGGTTACGGAGCTTGCCAACGAACTTGGCAACTCGCGAGTGGCAAATATTATTATGCTCGGAGCTTTTATTCGTGCAACAAATGTTGTCTCACCTGAAAATATAGAGAAAATTATTCATGATGTTTTTTCAGGCCAGAGGTCGGCGCTTTTAGAGCTGAACCTGAAGGCATTTAATTTTTGGCAGCAATAATTTCACATTATCCTAAGGAGGCAGAACAATGAACTACAGCTTTAATATCCAACTGACAAAATCACCAAAACCAAAACCAAATCCGGATACGCTGAAATTTGGCAGAGCATTTACAGATCACATGTTTGTCATGGAGTATACCGAGGAAAAAGGCTGGCACGATGGGTGTGTTGTTCCCTATGGCCCGATAGAACTCGAACCTTCGTCATCCGTCTTGCATTACGCACAGCAAATGTTTGAAGGCATGAAAGCCTACCGTACAAGCGATGGTCGGTTCCTGCTTTTCAGACCGTACAAAAACGCACAGCGAGTCAATTTGACTAACGAGCGCATGTGTATCCCCGAAATGGATGAGGATCTTTTTGTCGCGTCTGTGAAAGCACTTGTTGAGGTAGAGAAAGATTGGATTCCAGCCAAACCCGGAACCTCTCTTTATATCCGTCCATTTATCTTTGCAAATGAAACTTTTATAGGCGTAACTCCAGCAACCAGATTCAAGTATATCGTTATATGCAGCCCGGTAGGCCCGTATTACGACACTCCGGGCGGTGGGTTGCTTGCGGCATCAATCTATGTCGAAGAAGAGTATGTCCGCGCTGCTCAGGGCGGGACAGGGTTTGCAAAAGTCGGCGGCAATTACGCCGGAGCTATGAAAGCCCAGACAAAAGCAAAAGAGCATGGCTGCGAGCAGGTGCTTTGGCTTGATGCCGCCGAACATAGCTATGTTGAGGAAATCGGCACTTCAAACGCATTTTTTGTGATTGGCGACGAGGTTATTACCGCTCCGTTGCTCGGCACTATTTTGCCCGGTGTTACACGCGCCTCAGTTATTGAGCTACTTCAAAAGTGGAATTTCAAAGTCTCAGAGCGCAGGCTAAGAATAGAAGAAGTTGTTAAGGCCTCTGAAGATGGAACACTCAAAGAAATCTTCTCGACAGGGACTGCCGCTGTGATATCACCGGTAGCAAAGCTCATGGTAAAAAACAATTTCATCACCATAGGTGACGGCGGAGTCGGAGCACTCTCTCAAAGACTCTACGACACGCTCTACGGCATACAAACGGGCGCTGTCAAAGATGATATGGGTTGGACCATTGAGTTTTAATATAATCTTTTGCTCCTGCGCTGCAACATAAAGCCTATTTTTTCAAAAACACAACTACTAAAAATAAGCGCTGATTAAATCCACTCTACGGATATAATCAACGCTTATTTATTTGTACTTATTTTGATAGTTTTTTATTGAGTATCGCTCTTGACAGTCGTCCTTTTTCATCCGGCAGGTTATCGAAAATAAACTGAAACCCATAATCATATCTGCCGATTTTTGTGCGGTGATAGTTTGAGCGCCTTACAAGCTTCGCCGGAAGCAAAAACAAATCTTTTTCACCTTTGCTTAGCGATAGCTCAAGTAAATAATATGGGTCATGCTTCGAACCCAGCAATGTGTTGGATATTACGCAAACACCGTCGGCACTAACATCATATGTCATGTCTGTCATATCTGCATCGGTCTCCGGCTTGCTGAAATGTGTATCATCAAGCCTTTTTTCTGCCAGTCCGAAAACGCGCACACTGACACGAAACTCATCCCTGTCGATTTTACGTCGATTGGCCGTCACTATTTCTGTCAATTGTTCGATAAGTATCATGCCACTTGAACGCTGCTTCTCTACTGCCTGCCCGGTAAATGTATGAATATATGCATCAGTCATAAAGCTTATATTCAAACATGCATCAGAACTTAGCTTCTCGTAGTGTTCATAAAGCGTCGGACTATGAATCGTAAAAAGTTTTCCGGACTCGAAATTTCGAAAAGTCGCATCATATTCTTCACCCAAAGCCCGTCCGTCATGTTCTTCAAATACTTTCAGTTTCGCCCCACGTTCGATATGTCCTATGTTCATTTATGGCACCTCATCATTGGGTAGTAAATCTAAATGTAAAGTGGGTTTCCACTTCGACTTCCGGCAAGTTTTCTATCCACTCTGCATGATCTCTGGTCATCATTTCTTCTTCGGCAATAAATTGACGCATGTTCTCTCCACGACCGGCAAAATACACTAAATGGTATCCAAAAAGCTCTGTGCGTACCAATGCGGAATCACCAAGTTCCCTGCTCTCGTCAAACAACCAATCCTGTAGCTCAGGCACAACCTGTAAAAATCTATTGCGCACACTCTGAAACTCAAACCTTGCAATGTCTTCATAAAAGCCTACATTGTCATTAAAGCCGTCTTCTTCATATTCATCTGAAAATTCAGGTATTATATTAATCATGGCTTGCTCAGAGCTATTGCCTGCCTGAAACGCAGCATATGCTGCCTCTGCACGCGCCCTTGCTTCTGTTTCCGCAATTTCTCGTGCTTCTAAATATTCTGGGTCATGCTGACCAAGGGGGAAATCTTCGGGATGCACGTCGTCGCGTAAAAGGAGTATCTGACGCATGGCCGTCGTATAGTAGTTGTTGTCATCGCGTTCAACAAATAAGAGTACAAAATACCCAAGTGAAAATTCAATCACCACAGTGTCGCCGTATTGGCGAGCCTCATCACGTACCCATTGCTCAAAGCTTGGATCAACTTGCGACCCTTGTTGCACTACCAAAGTTGAGCGTGGGTCACTGTAAATATCCGCATTGAGTTCAAGCGCAGCTGCAATGAATTCTTCTTCTGTTGTGATAGATGCCGCTATGAGTTCAGCCTGTTGTGCAGCCTGCTCACGATTTATTTGCTGAGCTTCTTCGATTAATTGTCCAGGCTCAAGTTGCATTGGGTCTACAAGCTCAGGTTGAACCAGGAGGAAACGGTATCTGAAAACATCTAAATCATGTCTGCGATCGAGATAAAAAGCTTCAAGCTCCGACTGTGCGTATGTAGGTGAAGTAAACACGTTTGCACTGTATGACATCGCCGTGAATTGAAACTCGAATATATCTCTCAGAATATTTTCAGTAATGCTGCTGCCATAGACTCTTCTCAGATAAGTTAAGCTATCGGGAAACCCTTGCCATTCTACTGCCCATCCGGCTTGCATCATTAATAATGAAAATTCGGAGTCCATTGCTTGTCTGTCCTCATCAGACATCTCAAATCCAGCACTTCTCGCTGCATTATACATCTGCACCAATTCAGACATGTGGATTTTGGTCTGCTCAACAAAGAAATCAGCCCAAGTTGTGCCCGTTTCATGATTTTGGAGCTGGGCGGCAAGCGGTATGCCATGAGCCGGTTGAACAAGGTGCTCAGCTTCCATATGCTCATGAACAATGGTGTTGTAAAAATAATCAAATTCTGCAGCCGAGAAAGCTCTGCCGGAAATTGTAATTGCAGGCACAGATTGGCGAAGAAAGTTCGAATTTATGATGAAAGCACCAACTACCAGAACGATCAGTACCGATATCACTGTTATTGCAGTAGTCCTGGATTTCCTCCGAGCAAGTTGCTCTTTCTGGTTTCTTGCTTCTCTGCGGGCACCGCCATCGGTTCTCTTTTCAAATAAATCACTCATAACGTGTTTCGTCCTTTTGATTTCATTTCGTTTTCATTATCGTGCAGTGTGGTATTATACTTTATACTGTAGGTTTTTGCAAGAATAATCGCATAAAAATTCCCCGCCGTACCGTGTAAGCCCATTTATAACCTGCACCTTTGGGCAGGTGGGTCGCCTCCTTTTTGCTTCACGCTTCCTTCTTCCAAACCACGTCAAGCGCAGCTCGGGAGGCCTGCAATTCACAGAAAGAGTTAGCATCCCATATTATAAATGTGGGTTTAAAAAGACCTATCACGAGCAGAGCAGGGAAAACACTGATTATATATCAGTTTTTTGCTCTTCATCAGAGAAAAGCTCAACAAACTTCTCGAAAACGATAGAAAGTTCCTCCTCGTCATCGAGTGTGGTAAGGGTCTCTTCTCCGTTATTGTCCGCTTTCTTTAGGATGATCAAGCCAAAATTCTCATCGTCCTCATCCATATCCGCCGGTAGAAACGCCATGTAAAACACACCGTCTATTTCCAGCGTGTCCAGATGCTCTAATTCGAATTCGTTACCATCATCGTCTGAAATAGTTACAAAGTCATTTCCAAAATCGTCGTTCATAAACTCACCTCCCAGTACTGTCTGTATCATAACTCAATAGCAGTCAAAAAGCAATAGCTGCAATTTAAGCTGATGGGAGGCGATGTGGTTCGATTAATAACGTTTTGCAAATTTGATACAAATAAATTATAAAATTTGACAAGCACACATAAAATGAGTAAAATATGTGGTAACTTTAATTGAGGTATCGTTTATGACTGCAAAAACTAAAAGAATAGCAAAGACCGTGGCAAAGAACGGGGTTTGGGCTGTTTCAGATATTTTCTTTCTTGTGCTGAAAACATTGGCAACAGTACTCATGATTGTTCTGACAACCGGCGCTGTTTTTACTTGTATTTTCGTAATTTATCTAAGGACAAATGTGTCAACAGGACTTGATCTTGGTCACAACCCATTCGACAACATTATGGAGTCGAGTGTAATTATGTATATAGATAATGAAACCGGTGAGGAGGTCGAGCTTGTAACGCTTCAATGGACTGAGTTTCGCCACATGATCCACTTTGATGAGCTTCCGGAGCATCTTATCCAGGCCACTATCGCAATTGAGGATCACCGATTTTTCAGACATAATGGCGTTGACTGGTACAGAACAGCCGGTGCATTTATGAATATGTTCCTGAGTATGCGCGATACTTTCGGCGGCTCAACCATAACACAACAACTTATAAAAAACCTGACTCTTGAGGATGATGTCACCGTTCAAAGAAAGCTTCAAGAAATATTCAGGGCTCTTGACTTCGAACGACAGTTCACCAAAGAAGAAATCCTAGAGATGTACTTAAATATAGCCTACTTTGGACATGGCAGGTTCGGCATAGGCGCTGCTGCACACTTTTATTTCGGCAAGGAAGTTACAGAGCTGACCCTTGCTGAAAGCGCTGCAATCATCGGCATAACGAACAACCCTTCTCGTTTCAGCCCTTACGCAAATAGAAGCGCCAATAAAGAAAGACAAGAAATCATCTTACGCAGGATGCATGAACTCGGATATATAAACGAGCATGAGCTGAGGCTCGCTATAAATGAACCGCTCAACTTCCAGCGCGGTGAGGATGAGACATTTCAAAGCGTTATCTATACATGGTTTGAAGAGGCTGTTATTCGTGATGTGACTCGCGATTTTCAAGAGCGATTCGAACTCAGCCCTCAAATGGCTAGAAGAAAGCTCTATACAGGCGGGTTCAGAATTATTGCAACTGTCGATATGGAAATGCAGGCCATAGTTGATAATATCTATCAAAATATGGATAATCTGCCTCGCGTCACCGGTTCTAATCAACCGCTGCAATCCGGCATCATTGTTGCTGACCCGTATACCGGCGCTGTAAAAGCCATTTCCGGCGGCACCGGAAGGAAAAATGCAAACATGCTGCTCAACAGGGCAACCATGACGCGGCGCCCACCCGGCTCTGCTATAAAACCAATTTCTGTGTTTGCCCCTGCAATGGAGATGGGCTTTATCACACCCAATACCACATACTTTGACGGCCCGGGTATCACTTTGACAGGAACTAACTGGATGCCTAGAAATGCCGATCGGAGACATAGCGGTCTTGTCACCGTCAGCACTGCCCTACGCCGTTCACTCAATACAGTTCCGGCAATTATTCTGGACGAAATCGGGCCATCTGCCGGATTTAGCTTCCTCAGGGATGCATTGGGCTTCTCGCTTAATCCCGCCGATGAAGACTATGCCCCGCTTGCTGCCGGGCAACTTACTAACGGTGCAACCGTGCGTGAAATGACTTCTGGTTTTACCATTTTCCCAAATGGCGGCGAACGTGTTGAACTGCGGATGTATTCCAGAATATACGGCCCCGATGGAGAGATATATTTAGATAACACACCCATAAGCATACGCGTCATAAGCGAAAATAACGCAAATTTGATGACCGCTATGCTGGTCGAAGCTGTTGTAAACGGAACAGGTGGCGCGGCTATTATCGGTGGCGGTATGCCTGTTGCAGGCAAAACAGGCACATCAAACGAAAGTCAAGATCGCTGGTTTGTCGGATTTACACCTCATCTTATCGCAGGTGTTTGGACTGGATTTGATACTCCTACACGAATGTCTTCTCAAGGAAATCCGGCAGCACATATATTTAGGATGGTCATGCAGCCTATTCATGAAAATCTTGAAAACAGGCGTTTTGCCACCGGCACCCTAACACAAGTAACGCGTCCTGGCGCTGGTGGGGTTGAAGTTGTAACATATACGGTCAATGTTGTTGATGTAAACGGTCAGACCATACGCGTAGATACACATCAAGCAATACCAGGCACGACGATTACGGTTAATGCACCGGCAATGTGGTACTATGAATTGGTCGGAGAAGGCTCAAGGACATTAACTGTAACTAGTGACCCTGGGCGAAATCAAGTGGTGTTTGTCTTTAGATGGGTCGGCGGAGGGCGTGAGCCTGCACCAGATGTGCCTACCGAACCAGATGTACCCACTGAGCCAGATATACCCATTGAACCTGACCGCCCGACTGAGCCAGACATACCCATCGAACCTGACCGCCCGACTGAGCCAGATCGCCCAACTGAGCCGGATATACCCACTGAGCCTGACCGCCCGGCTGAACCGATACCGGATGACCCGTTCATCCCAGAGGAACCGATTTGGCCTAATAATCCAATTCCTCAGCCTAACCCCGAGCCTCCGGCTGAAAATCCATCGCCTAGCCCATCCGAACCACCGCGTGAGGGTTCTGATGACCAGTCCAACGAATAGCAAATGAATATTATTCACTTGTTGGCAAATGTGTGACATTTATGTCGCAACAATTACAAGCAGATTGTATAAGATAGATATTGCATTATATTCATTTCGAATGTATAATTATGTGGTATTCAAAATGAGGAGGAACGAAAATGAAAAAATTATTAGTATTGATTCTTGCACTTACCCTAGCGCTCTCCATCGCCGCATGTACCCCTTCCACAGCACCTGCAACCGGCAGCGGCACTGCCACTGATACTCCAGACAGTAATGTTGACCAAAGCGACAACAATGATGATGCTTCCACTATCATCACGAGCATTGCTGATTTGGAAACGGCTGTTATAGGTGTTCAACGTGCCACAACAGGCCATCTCTTTGTAGAAGAGAATTTCCCTGATGCTTCTATCGATGCTTTCCCTGCTGCTGGCGATGCTATTTTGGCGCTCAATGCCGGTTCCGTGGACGCTGTTGTTATCGATAGTCTGCCCGCAGCGCGGTTTGTCTTTTTAAATCCAGGCCTGAAGATTCTTGAAGGCGATTTGACCGCTGAGTATTATGGTATTGCATTTCAGCTTGGAAGTGCATATACCGCAATGTTTGATGAGGCAATAAATACATTGCGTGCAAACGGTACTCTAGGTGCAATTTACGATTACTGGGTCAACGAGAATCCCGATGCTTCAAGATATGTGACTCCAGAAGGAACTGCACATCCTAATGGCACTTTGCTTATGGCAACAAATGCAGGATTCCCACCTTTTGAATTCTGGGAAGGTGCTCATATTGTCGGCTTCGATGTCTGTCTTTCTACAGCAATCGGCGATGTCCTTGGTTACGAAATCGAAATCATTGACATGGACTTTGATTCAATAATTCTCTCAGTTCAGGCTGGGTCGGCCGATTTCGGCATGGCCGGAATGACAATCCGCGAAGACCGCAGAGAGTTTGTTGACTTCACTCAGGGTTATTTCAATGCATCACAGGTGGTCATTGTCAGGACTCCATAGTCTTAACCATCCAATATCCGGTGCTCTGCTTTATGAATAAATTTACAAAACAGAGCACTAATAAACCGAGGGGTCTAAATTCCCTCGGTTTCTACTGCGAAAGGGTTTGACTCACATGATAGAAACTATAACAACTGATATCTATCGCATTTTTATAGAACCCATATCACGCGCCATCTATAACGTCTTTATTGTGCATGACAGGTGGGCGCAATGGCTTTCCGGGTTGGAAATGACGCTCTCCGTCACATTTTTTGCATTGCTGCTCGGCCTTGGAATAGGACTTTTCATATCTATTATCAGGGTATCACATGATGCATTTGAAAAGCCGAACATCATGCTCAGACTGCTCAATCTGATAGTAAAAACCTATGTTTCGGTCGTTCGCGGCATTCCGATGGTCGTGCAACTAGCGATTTGGGCATTTATTGTTTTTGCCGGTTCACGCAATCAACTTCTGACCGGTATCGTCGCCTTTGGAATCAATTCCGGAGCCTATGTCTCAGAAGTTTTTCGCGGCGGTATAAGCAGCATTGACAAGGGACAAATGGAAGCTGGTCGCAGTCTCGGGCTTAGCTATCCGCAGACCATGTTTAAAATCATCCTGCCTCAGGCAGTTAAGAATTGCCTCCCTGCTTTAGGCAATGAGTTTATCGCCCTTTTAAAAGAAACTTCTATTGCAGGTTTCGTGGCTATCTCTGAATTGACGCATGTTGGTAATGTCATTCGAGGAATTACATTTAACCCAGCTCCGATGGTTTTTGTTGCGCTCATCTACTTGATTCTGGTCTTGTTTTTGGAATTTCTTGTCAGAAAAATGGAAAACAAACTCAGTCAAAGCGATCGCCGTAGCGGAAAGATGGTGCAGAGGCTAAAGAGAAAGAGGCTTGTTAAAAATGATTAAAGTTAAAGGCTTAGAGAAAAAATTCGGCGAACTCGAAGTGCTGCGCGGCATAGATGAGCATATCGACCAAGGTGAGAAAGTCGTCATCATCGGCCCGTCCGGAAGCGGAAAAAGCACTTTCCTGCGCTGCTTGAACCTCATGGAGTTCCCTACTGCCGGAGAAATTTGGTTTGAGAACGAAGAGGTGTCAAAATATAGAAAAGGCATGGATCTTAATGCACATAGGCGGAAAATGGGCATGGTATTCCAGCACTTTAACCTCTTCCCTCACCTGAATGTCGTCGAAAATATTATACTGTCGCCTGTTTCGTTGAATAGGGCTTCCAAGGCTCAGGCCATTGAGACGGCGCATCGTTTGCTTGATCGAATCGGTCTTTCGGACAAAGCAAAAAACTACCCTGCCACTTTGTCCGGTGGTCAGAAGCAACGCGTTGCCATCGTCAGAGCGCTTGCTATGGAGCCAAAAGTAATGCTCTTTGATGAGCCGACCAGCGCTTTAGATCCTGAAATGGTTGGTGAAGTGCTGGATCTCATGAAGAATTTGGCAATAGAGGGCATGACTATGGTGGTTGTCACACATGAGATGGGTTTTGCTCGCGAAGTAGGCAATCGTGTTTTGTTCATGGATGAGGGCGTCATCGTAGAGCAAAATGATCCGGAAACATTTTTTAGCAACCCCAAAAGCCCCCGCTTACAAGACTTTCTGGCAAAAGTTGTATAGTACTTGCTTAAATCAGCGGGCAAAACTGAGTGCACTTTCACAGTTTTGTCCGCTTAAAATATATATTGTAATAGTGATGTGCTCGGGGGATTGAACAAATGGAAAAGACACAATCTTGCTCGGCAAGGACAACATGAATAAATCTGTCGTATCTATACCCTACTTATTGTTTCTAAGTATGGTTAAAATTGATTTTGACCTCTGTCCCTACACCAAGCCTGCTTTTAAGCGATAAATTCCAACCATAGAGTGAGCAAATATGTTTGACAATCGAAAGCCCTAACCCGGTGCCGCCGTTTTTAACCGAGCGGCTTTTTTCTACACGGTAGAAGCGTTCAAATATGCGTGTTTGCTCTGCGGGAGATATACCGATACCGTTATCTGAAACAGTGAGATACATGGTATTTTTGTTATTTTCAATGCTTACCGTAATTTTGCCACCATTATCGTTGTATCGCACAGCGTTTTCTACAAGGTTTTTGACAAGTTCGTAAATATGTCTCGGCTCGGCGGCGACGATTGCATCTCCTTTGCTTTCAAAGATAATGTGTTTGTCTGTGATTGCAAATGCCATAGCTTCGCACACTTCACTTACGGTTTTAGCCAGTGCAACGGGCACAGGGTTTACGGTTTCGGCGTTCTCTAATTCTGATAGCTTTAGCATATCGTCGATAAGCGACATCATGCGGTTTGATTCACGGGATATGCCCTCAATATATTTGTTGATACTGTCATCCTTGTTGTTAATCACGGAGAGCTCATTAAAGCCTTTTATTGCAGTCAGTGGGGTTTTAAGCTCGTGTGAAGCATTGGAAAAAAACTCTTCTTTCCGTTTTGCGCTTTCGCGGCTCTCGGTAACATCTGAAAGCACAACCATTGTTAGCCCGGTGTCCATTAGCCGTTTTATTGTAACGAGATAAATTTTACCATTGAGCACCAACTCAAACAAACTACTCTTGGCTTGGGCTATGCAATCTTCCACCGAATTTTTCAGTACAGTATCGTTTGTTAAGTAGGTCACCTTTCTATTGATTATATGGGTCGTAACATCGAATATATCCAGCGCAATACCATTGACAAGCGCAATATTTGCGTTTTCGTCTATGATAAAAAGCCCATCACCGATATTGTTCAAAACATAAGATAGTTTATCTTTTTCATCACGCAGGGCATTGAAGCTGTTTTGCAAAACGAAAGCAATATCGTTAATGCCTTTTGTTATTTTATCAATTTCCTCATAACTACCCGCAAGAGGACGTGGCGAATATTCGCCATCGGACAATTGCCGCAGATTTTCTTCAACAGAATTAAACGGCTTTATAATACGGTTTGCCACGCCCCGCACCAAAAATAAGCAGACTAAAATAATGGCAAGCAGCAAAATAATCAGTAACGGCAAAACCTGATATAAATAGCTATCAATTTGAGCCACAGGGATGGATGTGCGAACAAAAACATAATCGTCTTCGCCATCAACCCGCAAGGCATAATAAACCATGTCTGCACCAAAGGTGTCGGAGTAGCGGATATATACATCAGGTGCGTTGTTTGCAGCGGCTTGTATTTCAGGTCTGTTTAGGCGGTTTTCTTGTGCGCCTGTATCAAAGGGGTGACTGTCTGCCAAAACCGATCCATCCGAGCCGATGACTGTAATCCGTGTATTGCCTCCGGCCTCAACAAAGGTGTTTAAATCAGCATAATTAAAAAAATTCGCAAAAATGCGTGTCCTCTCTATAACGGTATTCCGGGCGACATTTACGTTGTTATCACGTGTTATATATACAGAGATAAAAAAGAAACCCAATAATCCGGCACATATTATCAAAGTAGTATATAAAAATAGATGTTTTCTCATATCAGCATATACCCCACACCTCGAATTGTCTTAATGGTTGCTTCACTTCCAGCTTCTGCTAATTTTCGCCTCAGTTCTTTGATATGAATATCAAGGGTTCGCGTTTCGCCGTAAAAACTATCGCCCCATACTTCGGAGAATATCGTTTCCCGTTCCAATACCTTTTCGGCATTTTCGCTGAGTAAGTGTAACAGATTATATTCCTTTAACGTTGCTTGCATTTGAACATCATTCGCTATAATTTGATGTTTTGATAAGTCGATGATAACATCTTTGAAAATAATATATTGGGCTGTTGCTTTTGTGTTTTTTCGTAGATTTGCTTTTATTCGTGCGACAAGCTCCAAAACACCGAAAGGCTTTGCTATATAATCCTCTGCCCCCATATTTAGCCCTTTGACCTTAGAAATTTCTTCTCCCTTTGCAGATACCATAATAACAGGTATGTTGGCTGTTACTTTTTCGGATTTTAGCTGGGTCAAAATTTCAAATCCATCATTGTCGGGTAGCATTATATCCAACACCACAAGGTCGGGCAGCTTGTCCTTTAGCGCTTTTAAAAAAGATGTTCCATCACTAAAGCAAAGACAATCAAATTCCGTCTCTAGTGTGTAAGTATATAGTTCTTGCAAAGCCATATCGTCTTCGACGACATAGATTGTCTGCTTCATCAAAACTCACTCCTCTTTCGGATGAACACCTGTTATGGCATATTCCACCCATTCGCCTACATTTACGGCATGATCGCCTATACGCTCCAAATATTTTGTTATCATCATTAACATAATCGCTTGCTCTGCGTTGTCCGGGTCTATTTTCACAAGGGCGATTATATCTGCCATAACGATATTGAACAAATCATCAACTTTATCATCGATTGCATCAAGAGAGCGCGCCAAATCAAGGTCGCGGTTGATATATGCCTGTACGCCACTCTTAACCATTTGAATGACGATTATGGCCATCTGTGGTATATGTTCCAATTTTTTAAGATATTCTGCATCTCCAAACTGAGTGGTTATCTCGGCAATATCCCATGCTTGGTCGCCTATGCGTTCAAGGTCTGTTATCATCTTCATGGCGGCGGACACTTCACGAAAATCTCCCGCAACAGGCTGTTCCATAACCAACAATCTCATGCAAGCGTGTTCAATTTCACGCTCCAGCTTATCTATCAAATTGTGTTCTTCATAAACCTCTTGAGCGAGGTCGGCATCTCTTTCTACAAGTGCCTTGATACATTTTTCGATAGCAACTTCAATATGTCTGCACATCAGCACCAGTTTATCAGAAATGTCGCGCAATTCCTGCTCATATCGTGCTCGCCTTATCATAAGTCTACCCCTCTTTCATAGTTCTTTCAACGTATAATCGTATTTGCTACTTGGCGCTATCCAAAGCGGCCTGTTATATAGTTCTCTGTTCGCTTATCTTTGGGTTTAGAAAATATTTCAATGGTCTTGTTATACTCTACCACCTCACCCAGCAGAAAAAAAGCTGTTTTGTCAGACACCCTCGTTGCTTGTTGCATATTGTGCGTAACGATAATGATGGTGTACTGCGCTTTCAGTTCACTTATTAAATCTTCAATAATTCCGGTAGAAATTGGATCAAGCGCACTTGTTGGTTCATCCATCAGCAATACCTTCGGCTCTGCGGCAAGGGCACGGGCGATGCATAATCTTTGTTGTTGTCCACCGGAGAGTCCCAGCGCACTCTTTTTTAATCGGTCTTTTGTTTCTTCCCAAAGCCCAGCTTGTTTCAAAGATCGTTCAACAATTACGTCGAGTTCCCCTCGTTTCTTAATGCCAAAAGTTCTCGGTGCATAAGCGATATTGTCATAAATGCTCATCGGGAATGGGTTTGGTTTTTGAAAAACCATACCTACATTCTTGCGCAGAAGCGATACGTCCGTATCCTTTGCATATATGTCTTGTCCGCCAATGTGAATATCACCACTTATGCGGCAACCCTCGATTAAGTCGTTCATGCGATTGAATATGCGGAGAAATGTCGATTTTCCACAGCCGGACGGGCCGATAAACGCCGTCACTTCTTGCTGTGCGATGTCCATATTTACGTTCTTTAATGCCTGAAAATCACTATAGTATAGGTTGCAATCGCGCACAGCGAGATTATAATCGTGTGCTCGGTAAGATATATCTACCGCAACGCGCTCTGATGTTCTTGTCTTTGAATTATTATCTGTTCCCCATAAATCGACTTTGTCTTTTAATTCCGTCATGTTCATTTGATCCTCCCAGAATTTAACGCTTTGGCTATTGCCGCCGCTACTGTATTTATAATTAAAACAATCAATAAAAGCACAACCGCTGTAGCATAGGCTTCATTGGTGTGAAAGGCTTCACCCGAAAGTGACCACATATGTACAGCCAATGTGCGTACAGAGCCGTATAAATTTTGCGGAATGTTCGGAGCGGTTCCGGCTGTGAAAATCAAGGCAGCAGTTTCACCTACAATGCGCCCCGTTGCTAAAATCACTCCTGCTAAAATCCCCGGTACCGCACTTGGCAACACAATGCGAAAAACTACTCTCAGTTTCCCTGAGCCAAGGGCAAAAGCGCCTTCACGAAATCCATCCGATACAGATTTTAACGCTTCTTCTGTAGTTCGGATTACAAGCGGCAAAACCATGATGGATAGCGTCAAGGCTCCTGCAATCAATGAAAGGCCAAGACCCATAAAGTTCACAAAAAACAGGCTTCCAAACAATCCATACACAATTGACGGAATCCCCGCCAAAATCTCTGTTGCTTGGCGAATTACCTTAACATAGCGGCTACCTTTTTTCGCATATTCAACCAAGTAAATACTTGTAAACATACCCAACGGCACCACAAGGCAAAGAGTTATTACAACCATCATTGCCGTAGAGAGGATTGACGGCATCATAGAAACATTTTCGGTCGTCCAGCGCATTTCAAACAGCGATGGCGTGAGGTGTGGTACACCATTTATTAAGATATGCCCTACGATAAACATTAAGGCTGTTAATGTTAAAACAGCAAACGTCCAAGTTGTTGCCGTAAGCAGCGTGTCTAGATGGCGTTTTCTATTGCTTTTTTTAATATCCATTTCGGCTATGCCCCTTTATGCTTTCTCGTAACTATTGTAAATAAAACATTGATGGCGAAGATAAACACAAAGAGCACAATGCCTGTTGCAATTAAAGCGTTACTGTGTAGACTGCCAACCTCGGCATAGCCCATTTCCATAGCAACGTTGGCTGTTAGCGTTCTTGCTCCGCGAAATACGCTGATCGGCATACGCGCTTGATTTCCTGCCACCATTAATACCGCCATAGTTTCTCCGATGGCGCGACCAATTCCTAAAATAATCGAAGCTAAAATCCCCGATTTTGCCGCAGGTACTATTACAAAAAATATAGACCGCATGGGGCTTGACCCCAGTGCCAACGCACCCTCATAATAGGAGTTTGGCGCAGCACGTATGGCCGATTCCGAAATATTAATCACAGTTGGCAAAATCATAATGCCCAAGAGCAGAGATGCAGCAAAGATTGAAGCACCCGTTCCACCTCCTGTAAGCAATACTGATATTCTTCCTACCAGTGGCACAACTACAACCATACCAAAGAATCCATAAATTACAGAGGGAATTCCCGCCAACAAATTGACGGCGGGTTTTAGCATTGCATACAGCTTTTTGGGACAGATGTAAGCTAAGAAAATCGCTGTAAAAATTCCGATGGGAACACCAACAATAATTGCACCCAGTGTTATATAAACACTACCCAAAATCATGGGCAGGATTCCAAATGACGGGGGGTGGCTAACGGGTGTCCAAATGCGGCCAAAAAGGAAATTGAATAGCCCGATTTCGCGAATTGCAGGCAAACCATTTACTAAAAGGAAAAGGAATATCACGGTTAGTGCGAGCACCGAAATGAGCGCACAAACCATGAATACCTTTGCCATTACAAATTCTCGAATTTTGCGAATTTTGTTCATTGTATTACCGCCGACCACCTTGTGACTTCTCCTGCAAATATCTGTCTCACTTCTTCGGAGCTTAATGTAGTTGCGGGATTGTCATTATGCGTAATAACCGCTACGCCGTCAAAGGCAATTGTAACACTATTCACTTCGGCAAGTTCTGCTTGTGAAAGGTCACGCGAGGCCATGCCGATATCTGCTGTGCCTTGTCTTGCGGCATTTATCCCTGCTGACGATCCCGCGCTTTGTACTTCGACGGTAGTGCCGGGATTTATGGCTTCATATGCTTCTTTCAAACGCTCCATGACCGGGGCGATAGATGTTGAGCCTAGTACGACAACGCGCCCGGTCATGCCATGTGCCCCAGCATAGGCGAGTGCTTGGGAATCTACAGGAACGTATCCGCGTCCCTCTGCTACTGCTTGTCCCTCTGCCGAAAGAATAAAGTCGATAAAGTCCTGTGTCAAGTCATTAACTTCAAAAGGTACTGCGATATTAAAGGCACGGAAGAGCGGATAAGAACCGTCTTGCACCGTAGTAATAGATGGTAATATGCCGTCAATGGGCACAGCGCGTACCGTGTCATTGAGTGATCCCAACGAAACATACCCGATTGCATATGTATTGGCGGCAACGCTGCCCATTACAATGCTTGTGCCGTTTGCGATATATGCCTCTGATGTGGTCATGTCCACAACACTACCATCTGTGCCTGTTACTTGTAGGCCTATAAGTTCGATAAACGCGCCTCTTGTTCCTGATCCATCTTCACGGGATATTACATTTATCTCCCTATTTGTTGCAAACCCTTCATCACTTCCACCACATGCGCTAAGTCCCACCAAGGCGACAAGCACAAGAGCCATAATACCTAATTTTTTTCTCACAACTTTATTCCTCACTTTTTTTAGACTATCTTGTTACGGTTAGATTTTAACGTAACGAATCAGCGAAAAAAATCAGCAATTGGTATGGTGAATGTAAAATGTATGTAAAGTCACTTTTGTTTCATGACGTTTGCAATTATGTCATACCGTGATACCTTTTAAAAATTGCAAAAGAAATAGAAAAGAACGCAGTTCATACAATGAACTACGCCCTTTTCTAAAGCTGTAGGGGCGACCGCAGGGTTGTGAGATTTTGCGGTGGGCGACCGAGTGTGGTCTCCCCTACGACGCCGAACGGTCAAAATTGATTTCCATATCGGCCGCTGCGTCACCTATGGTTGGATTGTTCGTCGAAATGGTTAACCGCCTCTAACTTCCAAAAACCTTGCAAAGACGGCCGACACTTCCGCTCTGGTTGCGGTGTCTCTTGGGGCAAATCTTCCGTCCGCATGTCCAAGGATGATTCCTGCGGCTTGA
>Ga0123355_10002435_pt1 | contig 26289 bp, 17 predicted proteins | sample TergutEmb28metaG_3_FD_89872 | JGI IMG/M metagenome (GOLD analysis project Ga0123355, IMG submission 89872) | Embiratermes neotenicus P1 segment gut microbial communities from Petit-Saut dam, French Guiana - Emb289 P1 | ecosystem: Host-associated > Arthropoda: Insects > Digestive system > Gut ...
AACGGCAACGCCTACTATGGCCGCATGGAACGTACTCATCCGATCCTTGACGGCTTTCGGAACACCAGCTGGCTGCCGGGTGCGCAAAACCGTGCGCCCATCCAACCCGTGCAAGATCCGGTTTTGACAGTTGTCCCCGGCTTCGTGCAGTATCCGCCGGAATTGGCTTATCCACCGGCTTCGCATACCGATGAGCCCGCAGTAGTGCTAAGGGAAGCCGGCGGCAGTCGACTTGCCTACTTTCCAGGAGACATCGAACGAACTTTCTGGCTTACCGGACACGATGATCTTCTCCGGCTATTGCATAACACCATCCGCTGGGTCACCCAGGATGAAGCCCTCGTCCACATTGACGGTGACGGATTACTGGAGCTCTTTGTCTGGGAAACCACCCCAGGTTATGCCATCCACCTGCTCAATTACACCAACCCGAACGCCCACCACGGCTGGTTAAGCACGGTCTACCCGCTGGCTCCACAGACGATTCGAATGACGCTGCCCGGCGGAGTGAACGTCAAGGCCGTGGACCTGCTTCGCTCTGGCAAGACGATTCCCTTCCGACTGGAAGGCTCGGAGCTGCGCTTCACCATACCTCGTGTGGACGACTATGAGGTCGCTGCACTGACTGTTAGTTGAGCGGTCTTGATTCCGGTCCGATGATCTAGGATATTTTCCTGTATTGTCTACAGTCTTTCCTGTATGCTCTATTCTTTCCTTCTGCAATTAACTGTAGTGCTCTCCAATATCGCGTAGCAAAACGAGCCTCGCTATCATGAACTGCTCACAAAGCAAAGTATTTCGTTTTGGACCCATGAGTGCACGTCATTCCTTATCTTACTTGTTCTGAGTAGTGACCTAACCTTCGCGCGGTTAGTGTCTTGAGTTGAGCGTATACAACGACAGGCGGCACGTCTTGTTGAACGCGGGACGTATAAATTTCGTCAACCAGACGAAACCTGTGTGCGTTGTGTTGGGCGACCAACAACTTCTGTCTTAACCCAGTTCATTGCGGGAGGCACCATGCATCGGACGAGCCAATGGATTGCATTCTCTTTCCAGCAGACCGTTGTCATGCTGGCGTTTCTTATGGCGGCCGCCACCCTGGCGCTGGCGCAATCAACCGCGACACTCCAGGGTACGGTTACCGACCCCTCCAACGCCGCGGTCGCCTCCGCCAAAATCCTGATCCACAGTAACAGTACAGGCATCGAGCGAACGACCGCGACCGACGCGGCCGGTTCTTATCTGTTTTCCGGCTTGCCGCCCGACGTCTACCGCATTGAAATCAGCGCCGCGGGCTTCCAGAAAGTTGTCGTTCAGGACTTGAAACTCGACGTCGCCACGACCGTTACCGAGAACGCCCAGCTACAGTTAGGCTCGGTCACCCAGGAAGTTCAGGTCACTGGCGGCATACCGCTGGTCGATACCAGCACCTCGTCTCTCGGCCAGGTCATCGACAACAAGACCGTACAAAACATCCCTCTGAACGGCCGCCACTTTGTCGACCTGGTGAACCTTGTTCCGGGAACGGTAACTGCCCCGCAGAATGGCTTTCTTGCGGATCCACTCGCCGGGTTGGGACAGCTTGGTGTCAACACCGCCGGTCAGCGGGAAAACACGACGAATTGGCTGGTCAACGGCATTAACTTGAACGACGCAGTACAAAACCAGGTTACCTTCCAACCCTCCATCGATACGGTTACCGAATTCAAAGTGGATAACTCCACCTTCCCTGCCGAGTACGGTCGGAATTCCGGCTCGATCGTAAATATTGCTACTCGTTCGGGCACCAACCAATATCACGGTGCCGCCTTCGAATTTTTGCGCAACAATTTCTTCGACGCACGCAATTTCTTCAATCCGGTCGGCGTGCGGCAGTCGCAATTCAACCGTAACAATTTCGGCGGCGACTTTGGCGGCCCAATCAAGCATGATAAGGCGTTTTTCTTTCTCAGTTACGAAGGCCTTCGCCAGCATCAGGGGATCGCTCTCACTACGCCGGTCGCGCCCGCCGGTTCGGTCTCGACAAGCGCCGCCGTCAACAACTTGCTCGCACTTCTGCCACAACCCAACGGCACAATCCCTACCAAAAGCGGACCCATTCCGGCTTTCATCGGGTCGGCTGGTCTGCCGGTGAATCTCGATATCGGCACCGCCGATCTCAGCTTCAGCCTCACTCCCAAAGATCAGTTGCACGGCTACTATGCCATCGAAGTCGATCACCGCTTCGAGCCTCAAGCCGCAGCCAACCTTCCCGGATGGGGCGACACCCGAGACGGCCGCCGCCAGCTTTTGACCATTCAGGCGAGCCACGTTTTCTCACCCAGCTTAACCAACGACGTGCGCCTGGGCTTTAACCGCATCCACATCACGTTTCTGCCCAACGGAGTTTTCAATCCCGCGACCATAGGTATCGGCCTCCCCACTGGAGTGCCTCTCGGAGTCGGACTGCCATTGATCAGCGTCGCGGGAGCTTTCTCCTTCGGCTCACCCCCAGGCGATCCGCAAGGACGCGGTGACACGACGGTCGTTTTGGCCGACACCGTCAGCTGGCTCAGAGGACATCATTCGTTTCAGTTTGGCGGCGAGATTCGCCGCTTCTACAACAACAACATCTTCGAGAATATCGGCAGCTTCAGCTTCGCCAGCATCCCGAACTTCCTCAACGATCAAGCCCAGTCTTTCACTACCCTCTCGGGAAACGCAAACAACAAGATTCTCTCACCCGCCTGGGCATTATTTGCGCAAGACAGTTATAAGATAAAGCCGCGACTTACCCTGAACCTCGGCTTACGCTACGAGTGGAACTCCACGCCGACCGAGGCCAACAACCGGTTCAGTGTATTCGATCCGGCAACCGATGCACTGGTCCAAATCGGCTCTCCGGGATTCGGCCAGATCTACCAAACCAACAACAAGAACTTCCAGCCGCGGATCGGACTGGCCTGGGATCCGCTGGGAGACGGCCGTACTTCCGTGCGCGCCGGATACGCCATCCTGACCCAGCAGCCGGTCACCAACATCGCCTCCGCGTTGACTGGAAATCCACCGTTTGCAGTTCCCTTCTCGGCAGCATCGAAGACGAGCAGCATCACTCTGGAGGCTCCGCCCGCCAATCCTAAAACCGTCGCTCCCACTACGATTGATCCCAACCTGAAGAACGCTTATGCCCAGGATTGGAACCTGACGATCCAGCACCAGTTCACCGGCAACATGGCGCTGCAGGTTGCCTACGTCGGATCGAAAGGCACCCACTTGCAACAGGTGCTAAACCAGAACCAACCGGCCGTCGTCAATGGCATTTACGGAAGCACGGTCCCGTTCCCAAATTTCTCGTCGATCACTGAATACGCAAGCAACGGCATATCCAGCTACAACGCGCTGTGGGTCACGCTCACCAAGCAAGCCTCCCACGGCCTTCAGTTCCTCGCTTCCTATACCTATTCCAAGTCACTCGACGAAGCTTCGCTCGACATTCCGAACGCGCCATTCGGCTTCCCGCAAGACAGTAACAATTTGCGGGCAGATTATGGCCCGTCGGACTACGACGCGCGCCAACGCTTCGTTCTGAGCGGGTTCTATCAACTGCCTTTCAAAGGCAATCGCGCAGTCGCTGGATGGCAGCTCGCCGTCATCACTTCCGCCCAGACCGGCAACCCGTTACAGCCCATCTTCGTATCGTCGACCAGCGCGATCTTCCCCGGAGTAAACCTGCGCCCCAACGTGAGCGGTTCGCTCGCCGTCACCGGAAGCCATGTGCAATGGTTTGCCGATCCGGCGGCTTTCACCTCGCCGTGCACCGTGGGCGCAACCACGACGTGCTCGCCCGGGGATATGGGGCGAAACTCGGTCGTCGGCCCGAACTTCGTAAACACTGATCTCTCCCTGATGAAGGATACGAAGATCACCGAGGGTGTGAACCTGCAATTCCGCGCCGATGCTTTCGACGTGTTCAATCACGTCAACTTCGGCAATCCGAACCTGACCGTCGGATCTGCATCCTTCGGTTCCATCACCAGCACGCGCTTTCCGAACGGGGACTTCGGTTCCGCGCGCCAGCTGCAATTAGGATTGAAAGTGGAGTTCTAAAGCCGCCGTGGGGGACGAACAACCCGTCCGTGCCTGGACGCTACGCGCCGCTCCTTGGCAGTACTTGTGTTGGGAAATGCCTCATGCGCAATGCACGAGCCACAGCAGGTCGGTATCGGCGGCTCTATCGATTCTCGAGCGCAACATGTTCAGGGAGTGACAGACCAAAGGACAGGAAATTACGCCGCCAGTTCTTCCGCGTCATAGCCTTCGTTCAGCAGCTGCAATGCTGGTGCCTCGATCTGCAGTTCGGTAAATCCACAATTAACGCATACCAACAGCGTCGGAAACGCCCAGACGTTCCTGGTCAGATTCTGGAGCCCAGGAAAATGGATATTGATTTCGCTGAAAAAGACTTTTTGATTTTCGGATCGGCAAGATTTGCAGCACATAACGACCTCCGACTCGGGTAAAGAGCTAAACTTCACACGTCCCGGTGATTGCTGCTTCATTGAACCCTGAAAAATGACTTCCCGTGTACTTTGCAACGGTATCCTATCGCATTCTAGACGAAACCGCCTCTCCGGCCGCCAGTTTTCGCACTCTGTTACGAAAAACGGAAATACGGGCTTGATTCGCCGGATCCGCCAGGTTTTACGACGCTGAACGGCGCGATTTGCCCACAAAACAGATCATTTTCTTCCTATTCCGGCTGCGCTCTGTGTAGGTCTGCCCCGGTCACCGTAGAGAAAACCCGTTCCCTCATCAACTCCTTGGCGGACGATCCAGGGCCCAGTATCCGCTTCGCTCAGAACGGAACGGCACATACGATGAAAACAGCCAGGAACAAAACTCGCAGCTGTGCCGACGAAATTTCATCGTGGGGTCCCACGGATTCAGGCACGAAAAAGCCGTTCTGCCGACAGCAGCACGATTTTTCCGCGACCCTTTGACAGAGCGCCGTTCCGGCGCCATTCACTTAAAAGGCGGCTGACCGTAAACGGGTTAACGTTCGACGCATTGGCTAACTCTTCATTTGTGATATCGAGTTCCGTTCCATCGCCAGTACTGTGGCCCATGCCTTCGGTAAGGCTGAGCAGTACGTTGGCGAGGCGTTCCCGCGAGTTGCTGCTGATCAGAGCCATGTGAGCGGAAAGAAACCACGTAAAGTAGTCGGAAGCGATCGAGAGCGCGTTATCCCAGAGTCTTGGGCACCGCGTTGATATTTCACGGATCGTATTGCGGGACCATAGCAAGACTGAGCTCTCGGTTACCGTTTCCGTGCCCAACAGATATGTAGAAGGTTCCCTCAGAAATGCTTTAACTCCGAATACATCTCCTGGAAGGAGCCAACGAAGAAGAACCTTTCGGCCCGCAGTCGAGATATAGAAGTGCCGGGCGGCTCCCTCAATCATCATACCGAGTTGCTTCGCTGGGCTCTCCTGCTGAGTTAGCAGGGACTTAGGGGAGAGGTGGCGTTGCGTTGCACTAGACAACAATAAGTCTAGCTCCCCTCTAGGTAGGCCCTCGAGCAGCCTGCTGTGTGAGCAAGGGCCCGGCAGATTTATGATTAGGTCCTTGCTCTTGGCTGAGATCGGCTTGCTCGACACTTCGGAACCGTCCTCCTAACACGGTACTGGTTGACAATTAAGCATCGTGTTCATCGGCGGTTGAATCCTACCTCGTACGAAGCGCCTTTATCGTGAGCGACACGGCCACTGTAAGAAGTCCCAATAAGCCGACGAGAGGCACCAAGCTTCCAGTCTTGGGCAGAATGGCGGGTGGCCGGGCCGGAGCAGCCTCCGCCGTCTCGACAGGCTCGGGCCCTGGCATTTCTTCAACCGCCAGAATCGTGGCATCTTGCGGTGGAGGCGGTGGCGGAGTGGGGATGATCGCGGTTCACCCGACTCTGGGCGCCGGTTAACGAAGCGGTTTCGAGCCATCTGATCGCCCGATCTGGAGTAGTCCAATACAAATCAGATCAGGTCACAACTGTCGCAAGAGACAGGTGCCTCTGAATGGTCGGCAGCCGCGGAAATCGGAGGGATACACGCACTTGGCCGGGACATAGGCAGTCGCAAGCCATTCAGCGTCCAAGGATCTGCAGTTCGAGGGTGCGAGCAGCAAGCGTCAGGGAACTACAGGTTCGACCGCATGTCGCTCGAGGTTCCACCCGCAGCGGGCACGTAGCACTGCAGCGTGTAATCCATGACCATACGGTCGGCGTTGAAGCGCCATCCCAGTGTGCGGATCGTGCGTTTCATGCGCTTGATCCAGCCGCGCGGCAGGCCATCGCGGTCGCGCTGGTAATAGAGCGGAATCACTTCTTCGCGCAGCGCACGCATAAGATCTTCGCCGTCTCGGGCATCGTGGACGCTCATATTGGAGTGGGTTTTGCCGGTGCCGATGGCAAAACCGTTGACGCCGTCATACGCCTCCGCCCACCAGCCATCGAGGATCGACAGATTCAAGCCGCCGTTGAGCACGACTTTCTGACCACTCGTGCCGGATGCCTCCAGAGGACGGCGCGGATTGTTCAGCCACACGTCGACGCCCTGCACAAAATGGCGGCCGACATTGATATCGTAGTCCTCGACAAACACAAACCTGTCGCGGAATTTCGGATCGCGCATAAGGTCCGCGATCTGCTGCAGGACGCGCTTGCCGGGTTCGTCGAGCGGGTGCGCCTTGCCCGCGAAAACAAATTGCACCGGACGGTTCGGGTCGTTGACCATCGACGCCAAACGCTCGACGTCGGTCAAGATCAGATCCGCACGCTTGTAGGTCGCAAAGCGCCGGGCGAATCCAATGGTGAGAGCATCGGGGCTCAGCACGCGCTCGAGGCGATCGAGCACCTGCGGCGATTCTCCGCGACGCTCAGCCTGAGCAACAGCGCGACGGCGCACGAACTCGATCAGTTGCGACTTCAGACTGAGGTGAGTTTCCCAAAGCTCGCCGTCGTCCACATTTTCGATTCCCAACCAGATTTTGGCCTCGCTGCTGCGCTGGTGCCAATCTGTGCCGAGGTGCCGATCGTACAGCCGAAACATCTGGGGCGCGAGCCAGGTCGGCACATGCACACCATTGGTATTGTGTCCGATGGGAATCTCGTCTTCGGGTTTGCCGCGAAACAGCCCAGTCCACATCGCCCGGGAAACTTCGCCGTGCAGCGCCGAAACCGCATTGGCACGCCGCGAGAGACGCAGCGCCAGAACCGTCATGCAGAAAAGCTCGTCGGAGTTAGTGGGATTCTCCCGGCCGAGGCCCATCAGACTTTCTTGCGACAGGCCCAAAGCTTCGCGAAGAGGCCCAATATGTTCTTCGACCAGCCGGGCATCAAAGCGGTCGTGGCCGGCGGGCACGGGCGTGTGCGTGGTGAATACGACTTCCCGGGAAACCCGTGGCACTGCGGCGTCGAATTGAAGGCCTTCGTCCTCCATCCGCATACGAATCGCCTCCAGCACCGCGAAAGCGCTGTGGCCTTCGTTCAGATGAAGCACGCCGGGAGTGATCCCCAAGGCTTTGAGAGCGCGCAACCCGCCGACGCCCAGCAGTAACTCCTGGCGAATGCGGATTCGCAGGTCTCCGCCGTAGAGGCGCGAGGTAAGCTCGCGATCTTCGGGAGCGTTGCCTTCAACGTCGGAATCGAGCAGGAGCAGATCGCGGCGGCCCACCTTGACGTGCCAGACTTTGGCCTGAAGACGCCCACTGCGGGTCTCAATCTCCACCACAACCGGCCGCCCCTCCTTGCCGATCGCAACTTCCATGGGCAGCTGGTTGACGTCGGTCTCGAGATATTCTTCGCGCTGCCATCCGGCCAGATCGAGGTGCTGGCGAAAGTATCCCTGACCGTAGAATAATCCAATGCCGATGAGCGGAATATCGAGATCCGAAGCGCTCTTGATGTGATCGCCGGCGAGCACCCCGAGACCACCCGAATAAACCGGCAGCGATTCGTGCAACCCAAATTCCGGCGAGAAATAAGCAACCGGATGTGGCCGCAAAACACCAGCGTGCCGCGTGCCCCAGGTTCGATCGGCTTCGAGATATTCCAGCATCCGCCGATATGCATAGTTCACGCGGCTGTGAAGCATCAGTTCTGCAGCGCGTGTCTCGAGCTTGGCCAGGGGGATCTCGCTCAACAGCGCAATGGGATTGTGGTTGAGTTCGTTCCAGCGGGCAGGATCAAGATCCAGGAACAGACTCGCTGAATTGTGATCCCAGCTCCACCAGAGATTGCGGGCCAGCGCCCACAGACGCTCCTGCAACGGAGCAATGAATCGATCGAGGGTGCGGGCTTCGCTGACGATCGGTGCAACCTGGCTGGCGGCTTCGGCCAGCATCTGAATCTCTTCTGCGGTGAAGACGCGAGCCTCGACGGTCTGAACCACCAGGACTCCCTGCAGAATGCCGCGGTCGATCAGCGGTACACCGAGAAACGACTGGTAGGCATCCTCTCCGGCATCCCGGAAATATTTGAACCGGGGATGATTCTTCACCTGGCTGACAGCAACCGGCTGGACCTGTTCTGCGACCAGCCCGGTGAGGCCTTCACTCACAGCCATCCGCAGATTGCCGACACACTCGCGGCGCAGACCAACGGTGGCGGTTAAAACCAGATTGGCGCGGTCGGGCTCGAGCAGGTAGGCCGAGCACACGTCGGTGTGAAACCTCTTGGCGATCAGGGCGACTACGTTCATCAGCGTCTCCGCCGACTGTCCGCCCTCTGCTGCCAGATTCGCTATCTCTTCACGCGTCAACACGCTGCTGACTTCAGGTGCGCGCAAGGCTTGATCTATCGCTCTTACTGCCTCGTATCCATCCAAAGATTTCGCTGTGCCTCCGTCAAGGCGTTCGACTGGGATTCGCCATTCCCTTGGGTTAAACAATCAAGGAGGGTTAAGGGTTCTCCTATTGTAAGGGCTGAGGACAAATTCGTGAATGGCGAAGTTAACCAACTGGCGAAGGCGGGCAACATTCTATTTCCGCCGCCTTTCCCAACAACGGCGCGGATTTCGGCGCAAAACTGTTTGCGCCTCTGTTCGAGAAAGAGTAAAATTTCGGGCGATTATGCCAGCCAGTGGGAGGAACTACGTCCATCTCCCACCTGGTGCCGTCGAGAAACGCAGATGGAATGGTTGACCCGGCAAGAACGCATCGAACCGAGGCGCACTCCGTGTGCTTTGTGAGGAAGTGAGGGACGCCTCAAACGACCAAGAATTTTAGCGCAGCCCGCAAACATATGCACCTCGCGAGCGATGGAGTCGAGTATGAACCGTACCGCCGCACGATTCGTCAGGTTGGGCGCAGGAGTATCGGCGCTGGTGATTTTGGGATGGATTCTGACTGGCAATGCCAAGCCAGGTGAGTCAGATGAGGAGGAGATGCCCTATCACACGGGCGTTCCAACGGACTGGAGTCACAGCCACGTCATTTTTTCGCGACCTCGATCCGACGACCAGGCGAGAGAACTCGGCAAGGAGCCCCGCTATTGGCAGCAGCTCTATCGCCGCGAACTTCAGCGGAATCTCGGCGTGGATCCTGGGTACGACGTTTCCGAGCAGGTTGACCAAGCCGTTCACCACCCCGGCAGCGGTGGTCTGTGGTCGGAAGATCTGGGTGCCGACTCCGCTCCCGGCGGCGAAAATTTTCCCGCGAGTTATAACTTCAGCCTGACCACGGCAAACTGCGGCAATGCGACACAACCCGACTTTGTCGTCTACAGCACTGGTCTTGAGGGTTCGGGAACGCAGGCCAGCATCGTCGCATACGAGAACATCTATCGCGGTTGCTCCGGCCAGGTGCCGACCGTCTACTGGGCTTATGACACGAGCGGTGGGGGCCGCGGGTTGATTCTTACATCACCCCTCATTTCGCTGGATGGCAAACAGGTCGCCTTTGCGCAGACCGACGCCAGTCATATGGCCGCCTTGATCGTGCTGAAGTGGAAAGCTTCCACCACAGAAACCGTTTCGAAGCCGAGTGTACCCACGTTAGTGAGCGCGTCGGCGTACCGCACCTGCGTCGCCCCGTGCATGACCAGGATTTTCTTGAGAGGCGCGCTAAATGTGGCATTCGACGACAGAACCTCGTCTCTGTTTTATGACTACGCGGGCGACGTCGGATGGGTGGGAGGCCAAACCGGCTGGCTCGTCAAGCTCACCGGCATATTTAAAGGTACTCCTGCACAGCCCGTCGGCGGAGGATTCCCGTTGCAGGTAAATCCGTCGAATCCCGCTGCACTCACAAGCCCGGTTTACGATCCCGTAACCAGGAATGTTTTTGTAAGCGATTTGGGTGGTTTCCTCTACAAGGTTGCGTCCTCAGACGCTGCGGTGACGCAGTCTGCGCAATTGGATTTCGGCAAAGTGATAGAAAGCCCGCTCCTCGATCAGACCAACGGCTTGATTTACACGTTCGCCTCGAGTGATGGCACGGCGAGCTGCACCGGCGGCACGGCCTGTGCCGCTGTCTATTCATTTAACACAAGCTTCAGGGCCGGGGCCAGGGGTGGGAAGACAACCGTAGGCCGGAGTCTCCTCCGAGGAGACACCCCGAACCCCGTGTATGTGGGCGGATTAGATAGCGCCTATTTCAACACGGTAGGTGGAACGGGAAATATGTACGTTTGCGGCAACACCGGAGCCAACCCCACACTCTATCGAATTCCGATCACCGCCGGCTCTCTGGGCCCATCGGTGGCAGTCGCGGCTCTCACTCCCGCCGCCGATCACCCTGCCTGTTCGCCCGTCACCGATTTTCCCAACCCCAATATCGGCGTGAGCAAGGCGGAATTGTTGTTCTTTAGCGTCAGGAACAACGGCCTTCCGTGTGCCAACCACGGCTGCCTGATGAACTTTGTCGCCCTGCCGTGGACAGCGAACACCTCCTACACGAAAGGACAAGAAATTCTTGTGGTGATCGGCACGAGGGCGTTTATCCAGACTGCGATTGCGAGCGGCATGTCTGCGAGAGCCCAACCTGCCTGGTCCACCCCAGCCGGAAGCAAGACGACGGATGGCACTGTCACCTGGGCCAATCAAGGCGCAACCACTGTGACCGCCCTGGGGCGCTGGACAGCTAGTCATAGCTACGCCACGCACGCTCGCATCAACAACGGGACCGACGTTCAAGTCGTAACCGTCGCCGGCGAGTCCGGCGCCACTGCTCCCACCTGGAATACCACCATCGGCGGCACAACTAACGACAATGGTGTCACCTGGGTCAACGTCGGTCCTTGGCCGAATGTTGGCCGCAACGTGACAGGAGGCACCGGTGGCATTAACATTGATAATATCGTCACTTCCATCGGGGGGTCTCAAGTTTACTTTTTCACCCTCGGCAACAATACTTGTACAACATCCGGCGGCACGGGCGGCTGCGCCATGCAGGTGTCCCAGTCGTCACTAAATTAGGCAGGATTTCGAATGGATACGAAGCAGATTCCTACTGACGAACCACGCACGCCGGTAACCAACAAGAAGCCGTACGAGAAGCCTTCGTTCCGCTTCGAGCAGGTATTTGTGACCACGGCCCTAACGTGCGGCAAAATCCCCGGCCACGGCTCACAATGCGCCCATTCTCATAAGTCTTCGTGAGTGCACCGGTTCGATGACGACCGAAACACAAGCCGTCAAGTGCGAATTGGCAGCGGACGTGTTGCGCTCCTACGGAACCTTGCGGCTGCAGGTGACAGGTTGCAGCATGTTTCCCGCCGTTCGACCGGGTGACGTGCTGGTTGTCCATCGCATCCCAAGTTCCAGTGTTGCCAAGGGAGATATCGTTCTGTTCGCGCGCGACCGTAGGCTGTTTGCGCATCGGGTTGTAGCCAGCAACGGCCCGCCAGGTTCCCGGCTGCTGACCCAGGGCGATGCTATGCCGGCACCAGATGCTCCGGTTTGTGAGAATGAAGTCCTGGGAAAGGTCTCCTCCATCGTAAGAGGCGGGGAACACATGCTGCCGCGCAAAGCCTCGCGCGCCGTTGAGCGTTTGGTTGGTAAACTTGTGCACCGTTCCGAGGTTGCGGCTCGTGTCATCTTGGGGATACACGGACTGCGGCAAGCCTCGCAAATTCGACCAGGGTAAAGAAATTCGGGCCTCCCCTTGCGACCCCTAACCACCGAAGTCGCGCCTCTTGGCCTCATGATCGAAATCGGGGGAATGCCGGTCCGCGTCCACACCAGCGATCCGGCTTTCCTCGACCTACTCGAGAACCGCTACTCCGGCTTTGTCAGCGATTCGAGAGATGCCGAGATCGAGTTCGACATCGAACTTGTTCCACCCGCATTCGCCGATCCCGATGCCGATGTGCAGGTAACGTACCGTCTCGGCTGGTGGTCGTTGACGCGCGGAGATTTTCGCGCGGCGTGGAAACCCTCGGAGCGGCGGGGATGGATTCGCCAGAGTTTGAACCCCTACTCAATCGACGCTGTGCTTCGCATCGTGCATACGCTTGTGCTCGCGCGGCAGGGAGGCTTCCTTCTGCATTCCGCCAGCGCTATCCGTAACCGGAAGGCGTTTCTGTTTGCCGGAGCCTCGGAAGCAGGCAAGACCACGATTTCGCGCCTGGCTCCGCCCGATGTCACCCTGCTGACCGACGAAATCTCCTACGTGCGCAAAGGGGATTCGAGCTACGTGGCCTTCGGCACTCCGTTCACCGGAGAATTGGCGAAGCTGGGCGAGAATGTCTCGGCGCCGATCAGTACCTTATATGTGTTGGCCAAAGGATGCCGGAATCGAATCGATCCCATCGCTCCGGGGGAAGCGGCGCGCGCTCTGCTTGCGAATCTGCTGTTTTTCGCCGAAGATGAGGAAATGGTGCAGGCTACATTCCATTCAGCCTTTGAGTTCGTGAGCCGTGTTCCGGTCGCGCGGCTGACGTTTGCACCCGATGCGCGGGTCTGGGAGTTGATTGGATGAGCAAGCTTTACGTCGCACGGAATCCGCGGGTGGCGGCGCGCAGTCTCGATGGCGAGATGATGATCATGTCCGGCCGGGACTCAACCCTGTTCACTCTCAACAAGACCGCGACTATCCTGTGGCAAGCAGCCGATGGCCTCACACCGCTCGATGAAATCGTGAAGCTGCGCATCTGCAGCGAATTCGAGGTTGAGCCCGACGAAGCCTTCAAGGACGCCGAGACTCTGGCGCGCGAACTCGCCAGTCATGAAATCCTCGAGATTTCCGAAGAGCCAATCCCACAGCGTAACCCCGCAGGAGACTCCCGATGAGCGGACTGCTCGAGGAATTCACCGCCAAGGCGTTGGCCAGGAACATCCCGTTCAGCGTCCACATGGATCTGACCTACCGTTGCAATGAGCGCTGCGTTCATTGCTATCTCGACCACGATGATCATGGCGAGATGACGACCACGGAAATCAAGCGGGTTCTGGCAGAGATGGCCGACGCCGGGGTCTTCATGGTGACCTTCAGCGGTGGCGAGATATTCCTGCGCAAGGATTTCTTCGAGATTCTCGAGTATGCCCGCTACGAGCTTCATTTCTGTGTGAAGCTGAAGACCAACGCCATCATGATTCGCGATCGCGAGGCGGCACGGCTCCGCGAGATCGGAGTTGAGTCGATCCAAATCTCCATTTACTCCCACCGGCCTGCTGTGCATGACGCCATCACGCTGGTGCCGGGGTCCTTGAAGCGTTCGATCGACGCGGCAAGGTTTCTCAAGTCGCAAGGCCTGCGCGTCATCTTCGCCAATGTGCTGATGCTCCAAAATATACAGGACTATCGGGGAGTTCAGGCGCTGGCCGAAGAACTCGGCATCGAATGCGTACTCGACCCGACTATCACCCCCATGATGGACGGCAACCGCTCGGTCCTGAGCTTGGGCGTCGGACACAACGAGCTGCGCGAAGTCTTCCGCGATCAGAACCTGGTCGGAGATGTCGACGAGTTCTGCGCCATCCCCGACCCGACAGACGAGAACTCGCTCGCGGCGTTGCCCTGCAGCGCCGGCCACACCTCGTGCTACGTTTCGCCCTATGGCGATGTTTTTCCCTGCGTGCAGTTTCCCCTCCCGACCGGCAATGTTCGCCAGCAACGGTTCATCGACATCTGGCGGCATTCCGATCAGATGAACCAAGTGCGCTCGATCCGCCTGAAGGATCTCACAACTTGCACTTCATGCTCGCATGTGGAGAGTTGCACGCGCTGTCCGGGACTCGCCTACATGGAAGGCAACATGCGCGGGCCGTCGTCGCAGGATTGCGAGAAGTCCTTCGCCCGCACCGGGATTCCGTCGGCAAACATGCTGGCGAAAAAGCGCACGGCGGCCGACCTGCTCCGGGCAAATTTGGTCCAGATTCGCCCGATGCCGTCACCGGTCGGTACTCCTGCCGGCGCGCTGGTGTGATTCCTGTCTTTCTTCGACCGCTTCACCGATATGCCCGGAACTAGCCGCCCACTGGAACCCGAGTGGTCTCTGTTGCGGGCCGCGTGTTCCGCCTCCAACAAGCAGCAAAAGTTTGAGCGCATTCGCGGGCTGTTCGGTTCACCCACTCGCTGGAAGGCTCTCTTCGATCTCGCGGATCGCCACTCCGTGCAGCCGCTTCTCTGTCAAAGCCTGTTGAACTTTCCCGAACTGATCCCTTCCGAGCAGACGAATCGGGTAAAGCAGAGCTTTCAGACAAATCTGCACAAGTCGCTGTTGCTGTCGCGGGAGCTGATCCGCATCGTCGATCATCTCTCCACAGAAGGAATCGAGGTCATGCCTTTTAAGGGCCTCGCCTTGGCCGAAGCGCTCTACGGTGACATCGCTCTCCGGCAGTCCGGGGACATTGATTTGCTCGTTCGCGTCCCTGATCTGCCGCGGATTCGCGAAGCCTTGCGGGATCTGGGTTACACGCCGCAACTGACTTTTTCCGATGTCGAGGGGAGGGCCTATCTGAGGTCAGGCTACGAATACGTCTTCGATGGCGCAGCCGGACGCAATCTCCTCGAAGTGCAGTGGGCAATTCAGCCCAGGTTCTATGCCGTCGATTTCGACATGGACAGCTTGTTCCAACGCGCTGTGACGGCCACAGTCGCGGGTTATACGATCAAGACACCCTGCGATGAAGACCTGTTTGTCGTCCTCGCGCTGCATGCGGCGAAGCACGTGTGGGCCTGCCTGATCTGGTTGTGCGACCTGGAGCGGATCATGTGCTCGCCAACACTGGACTGGCAGGCCATTGGATCGCAGGCGAAAGCGCTCGGTATTGTTCGCATCCTGCGTGTCACCCTGCTGCTGGCCAACCGGATGTTGGAGGCCCCCATCCCGGCGGGCGCGGAAGCCCATCTCCTGCCGGACTCCGCCGCGTCCGAACTGGCGGATGAAATCGAAAGGCAGGTCATGCTCGAGTCCACGCACCCCGTCGACTCGCTGGCCTATTTTCACCTGATGCTGCGTTTGCGCGAACGACCCGCCGATCAAGTACGCTTCGTCAGCCGTCTGGCCTTCACCCCCGGTCCCGGCGAATGGGCTGCGATTCGCCTGCCAGGGCGGTTGTTCCCGCTGTATCGAGTGCTGCGTCTGTCCCGCCTGGCAGCCAGGCTGGTCCGAACCTAGACGCTCGACCGGGCCAGAGGACAGCTACTACCTGAGTAGCTCCGGTTGCTCAACCGGGAGGCGAGTCCAGTTCCCCAAATACAGCGCTAACATCGTGGCACAACCGAGCAATGGCACCAGCAATCCTGCCTTGAGCGTGCCGAACCCCGTCGAGCAAACACCGACCATCCAGGGCAGGATGCCTCCGCCGATGTTGGACAAGACAAACATAAACGAACCGATCCGCGCCGACCGAAACTCCCTGGACAAGAGCCCAATCGTGATCGGATAAACATACGACAATCCCAATCCAGCGGCGCACGCGCTCGACATCACACCGGCGAATCCTTTCGAGAAGACCAGCCCTGCCATACCTGCGCAACCGAACAGCAGTCCCCACCGCACGAGTGTGACTTCTCCTGCCAGACGCAGCAACCAAGGCGCCAGCCATCTGCCGACGGTGAGTGCCGCATAAAAAAACGATGGAGTTGCCAGAGCGACAGGTAGCGTCAAAGTGCCAAGGCTCTTTGCGTAAGTGGACATCCACTGACCGAAGCCGTTTTCGACGCCGACATACAAAAGAAAGAGCCCCCCGAGAAATACAAACGAAAGCGGCTTGCTTCGGATCAGGGGAAGAACTGGTGCCTTATGGGACGTCGCAGCCGGTTCGACAATCGACGCCGGCATCCACGCGATCCCCAGCGCAATGAGCAGCGACAAGCAGGCCACGCCGGTCAGGAAGAGCTGAATGTGGCCGGTTTTCGCCGCCATCGCGACCAGGAAAGGACACGCCACTGCCCCCACGCTCCAGCAGAGATTCAGCAAATTCAGGGTGGCGCTGCGCCGTCCCGGATTGGCGTCGGCCACCAGCAGGTTGGCGGCCGGGACCGCCAGGCCCAGGCCTGCCCCGGATCCGGCAATACACGCAACGCCGATCATCATCGGGCCTGCCAGCAGCAGCGCGAGCGCGGCCGACATCAGCATCAGCCCCACCTTCATTGCCGTCCGGAATCCCCAGCGCGAAGCCATCCAGCCAGAAACTGCCACACCACAAGTCGAAGCGACGTATTGCGCGTTGAAGAGCGCCCCCGCCTGGGCGTAGTTGAGCGACCAGCGCGCCGAGAGCGTGGGCAGCATGGGACCGAGAAGCACGGTGGCAATCCCGATGGGCACGAATGAAATGTAGGCGGCGAGTGTAAGAGCGCGGGCCGATGTCGACGAGGGTGCGGCGTCGGTGGTTGCCATGCACAAATGCGCATTTTCCCAAAATCGAGGAATCGCGCTCTTTCGGATGCTAATAGGAGCCGGCAGCCTTGGCTGTGGATTCCCGCACCACCAGCTCTGGTTCGATTGCGATGTCGGAAGGATATTCCTTCCGTCCTTCGATGCGATCGAGCAGGGCCTCGGCCGCCACTTCTCCCATGCGGTTCAGCGGCTGGCGAACCGTTGTCAGGCTGGGAGTGTGAAATGCGGCGCCGGGAATGTCATCGAAACCCATCACAGAAATGTCTTGCGGCACACGCAGCCCCTGTTCCTGAATCGCACGAATGGCTCCGATCGCCGAAATGTCGTTGTAGGCAAACAGCGCCGTAAAGGGCTTCTTGCGCGCCAGCAACTGCTTGGCGAAGGGATAACCCAGCATCGGCGTCGGATCGTCGGTGTCGATCTGCATGGTCAATTCCGGGTCGATGTCTACGCCGGCCTGCGCGGCAACTCGCGCGATCGCGTCCCATCGCTCCTTGGAATCGGAACTGACGGGATTTCCCCGCATGAAGGCAATGCGCTGGTGGTCGAGATCCTTCAGATGGTTCAACGCCAGCACGGCAGCCTGTTCGTGATCGAGCACAATATTGGTGACGCCTTTGAGCTTCCCGTGTCCAGCGATGGCGACGGTGGGCAGCATGGGCGCATCTTGCACCGTGGTGTCGACGGTGATAATGCCCTCCACCCCGCGCTCCGACAGCAATTGCGCATACCGGCTGAGAAGCGCCAGATCGTGTCGATGGACCACCGTCAGGAAAAAATATTCGCGCTGTCGCAGGAATTGCTCGATGCCGCTGATGATGGGAGAACTATAGGAGTCACCAATCTCTTCGGCGATCACACCAATGGTGTAAGTCCGCTTGTTGCGCAGAGTGCGGGCGAAAAAATTTGGCCGATAGTTCAGCTCTTTCGCCGCGGCGTGAATGCGATTCTTGGTTTCCGGCGGAATCGAACGCGCCGAGGGTGAATCGTTCAGCACTGCAGAGACTGTTCCGGGCGTGAGTCCTAAATGCTGCGCGACCGCTTTGAGCGTAACTGCCTGCGGCCTTTGGCCGAGTTTCTTTACTTGCACCATAAGCTTTTAAATGGCTTTAATTCGGAACGCCCCAAATCGTACATCCTGACTAAACCACCGTGTCTTTTCCGTGATTCCACATCCTGGATCGCATGCGTCTTTGTACAAATCTGGAAGACTACGCCTTCGCGTACCGCTCACTGTTGGGCCTGGACCCACTGAGAGCGAAAAACAGGATGTACAGGTAACAGATCACCGGCACAAAGAAAGCATGATGAATGCCAATATGATCGGCGATCCATCCTTGCGTCTCTGGAATGATCGCTCCCCCCACGATGGCCATGATCAGGATTCCGGACCCGGCGCCGGTCAGAGGTCCAAGTTCCGCCACCCCCAGCGTGAAGATGCTGGGGAACATGATGGAATTGAACAATCCGACAAGGAGAATGCTGTACATGGCGGCGTGGCCATTGGTCAGCATGGAAATGGCCACCAGCGCCGCGGCACACACCGCACAGATGCCCAGCAGGCTTCCTGTCTTAACTTTTTGGAGCAGGGCCGATCCAATGAAGCGACCGACCATCGCGCCGCCCCAATAGAAGGCGACCAGGTTGGCCGCTGCTTTTGCCGTTAAGCCCCCGATGTCGGGCTGGTTGAAATAGTTCACCAGGAAGCTCCCGATCGAAACCTCGGCACCCACATAAACAAAAATCGCGACCGCTGCAAAGATCAGGTTTGGATGCTTCCAGATGGAATCGTTTACTTTCTCGCCGACTTTATGTTGCGCCTGTTCGATCTTCGGCAACTTGAAACTGCCAATGGCGATGGCGAGCAGCACCAGAGCGATGCCCAATCCCACGTAGGGCATTTTGACGGTGGCGGCCTCATGCAAGCGGTAGGCTTGCAGGGCAGCCGGTGCCAGGGCTCTTACTTCCTCCATCTTTGGAGCTGCCGTGAGAATGAACAGGCCGCCAAAAAACGGTGCGAGAAACGTCCCCAATGAGTTGAACGCCTGCGTGAGATTCAGCCGGCTCGAAGCCGTCTCCGGTTTCCCGAGCACGGTGACATAAGGATTCGCGGCAACCTGCAGGCAGGTGATTCCGGCAGCCAGAACAATCAGAGCCCCCAGGAACAGCGGGTAAGAGGGAACGCTGGCCGCCGGCACAAATAGGAACGCTCCCAAACCCATGGTGAGCAGCCCAATCACCATCGACCGCTGGTAGCCGACCCAGTCGATAATCTTGGCGGAAGGGATCGAAAAAACGAAATACGCTCCGAAGAAGGCGAATTGAATCAACATCACCTTGGTGTAGTTCAGATCGAAGATGGACTTCAGATGCGGTACCAGAATGTCATTCAAGCAGGTGAGGAAACCCCACATGAAGAAAAGAGTCGTGACCGTGGCCAGCGCCGCGCCGTAGTTTTGCTCCGTGCCCGGGGCCGAGACAGTGGTGGCAGCAGAAGTATTTGGAGACGCGATTGCCATGAGTTCGCTATCCCCTCCCGGGGACGAATCAATCCTGGAACGCCGTCATCATACATCGGCGGGCCCCGATTTGGCGCAATTTTCTTTGCCCGGCACATCGAGCCCTGCCTCTACAAAATCGATTCTCTAGCTTGACATGCTTCGTCGCTTGCCCGACACTCACAGTTCCAGTCGGTCCCAATTCCGGCCAGGCACGATCATGAACAAACTTGTCCTCTTCGCTATGATTTCGACGTTTCTCGGCATGAATGCAGTCTCGCTTATGGCTCAAGACGCTACCTCCCCTACCGTCGTATTCAGCGAGCCAGGCTTTCCCGCAGCCGATTCTATGGGTCCTGCCCCGACCTGGTTGACGGCGTTGTCTTCACCGGCAAAGACCGCACGGGCCGATCAACTGCCGCAAGCGCTTGCCGCGCCGTCCACCCGGCTGCTGGTGCTTGCCTACGGCTCCGCGTTTCCGGAAAACTCCTGGGGAGCCATCAAGAGCTTTCTCGATCGTGGCGGCAATCTGCTGGTTCTGGGAGGAATGCCCTTCACCCGCGCCGCCTATCGCGATTCGGCGGGCTGGCATCTTCGCGACTACAGCGTCCGCTTCATTCGCCCGCTCATGATCGATCAATATCAGGAGACTCCCGGCTCGGACGGCCTCGAATTTCAAACCAATCCCGAACTCACCTTGCAACTCCCGCCATTCCGATGGAAGCGGGCTTTCAGCCCGGTGATCCGCCTGAGCGCGGTTGATCTCTACAAACGCGGGGGCTCGGCCGGTTCCATCGACCAAAGACTCGATACTCTGGCATGGGGCACAAAAGATGGTCGCAAGCTGTCCGCGCCTGTCATTCAAGTCGATCACTATCGCAACGGATTCGACGGCGGCCGCTGGATCCTGGTAAACGCAGAGCTCGGACACGAATTCTTCGACAACACGAGCCTGGTCGAATCGCTAGTGAACCGCAGCCTGGAAGGCGGAGAAGAATTCACGGTGCGTCCGGCTCTGCCGCTTTATTTGCCCGGCGAACCAGTTCAACTGCGAGTGGTTTGGCATGCCGCACAGCAGCCGAAGGGCTCGCTGTCGCTGAAGGTCACTTCCTTCTCCCAGTTGCAGCCCGCTGCTCGCTCGACGGTCACGGCCGCGCTCCAGCCTGAAGCGCCCGTTACACTGCCGCCTCCCCCTGGAAAAGGACTCTACATCGTGGAGGCCCAGCTGATGGATGGCGAACAGGTGCGAGCCATCTATCATTGCGCGTTCTGGATTCGCGACGACGCCTATCTCCGCTCCGGTCCGCATCTCAGGGTGAACCGCGACTATTTCGAAGTCGACGGTCATCCCTTGGCGGTCGTCGGCACGACCTACATGTCGAGTGAAGTGCAGCGCCTCTACTTCGAACACCCCAACGTGTACATCTGGAACCAGGACCTTGCCCAGATTCGCGATGCCGGTTTGAACATGCTCCGCACCGGCTGGTGGACGGGCTGGGACAAATTCTGCGACGAAAACGGACAGCCTTACGAACGCACGCTGCGCACCCTCGAGGCGTACCTGATGACCGCGCGCCAGTACAACCTGCCCGTGCAGTTCAACTTCTTCGCTTTCCTGCCCGATGTTCTCGGAGGCAAGAACGCTTTCCTTGATGCCCAAGCCGTTCGGAAACAACAAACCCTGATTTCGGCTGTTGTCGCGCGCTTTCACGATGTGCCCTTTCTCGCCTGGGATCTGATCAACGAGCCGAGTTTCTCTGAGTACTTGTGGAGGACGCGGCCGAACGGCGACCCAATCGAATTCGCAGCCTGGAATGAATGGGTGAACGCGCGTTATCCCGACCGCGCGAAACTGGCCGCCCTGTGGAATGTTGCGCCAGACCGCGTTGCCGGACCGGTTTCTTTGCCCAGTGAAGAAGAGTTTTCCCCGCGAGGCATGTACGTCGGGATCAACTCGTTGCGGCTGAACGACTATTTTCTTTTCGCCCAGGAATCTTTCGCCAAATGGGCTCGGACGATGCGCGACACCATCCGCGCCACTGGCTCCGAACAGCTCGTCACCGTCGGCCAGGACGAAGGGGGAATCCAAGACCGCCTGTCTCCCGCGTTTTGGGGCCAGTCCGTGGACTTCACCACAAATCACTCCTGGTGGCTCAACGATGACCTGCTCTGGGATTCGCTCGCTGCCAAGCAGCCCGGCCAGACAATGCTGATTCAGGAAACTGGGCTGCAGCGCGAGCTTAATCTCGACGAAACCGCCCGCCGCACTCCCGAGAATGAGGCAGCCCTGCTCGAACGCAAGATTGCGGCTTCTTTCATTCAGGGATCGGGCGCCATCGAGTGGCTCTGGAACACGAACTCCTACATGACGGAAAGCAACGAGACCCCGATCGGCGCGGTCCGTACCGACTACACCGAAAAGCCGGAAGCGAGCTTGCTGCGAGCTTTCGCCAGATTCGCTCCTGTGCTCGCAGAGCATCTTCGCGATCCGCAGCGTCCGCCGATCGCGATCGTTACGTCGCAGGCCGCACAGTATTCTGCGATCAGCGATTCGCAGCTGGCTGCACAACGCCGGGCGGTGCGTGCCCTGGCTTATTCCGCACACCTGGCTCCCTACGTCATCGCCGAAAATCAGATCGGGAAACTTGGCTCGCCCAAGCTCGCCATCCTGCCCTCGCCGCAAGCTCTCGGCGATGCGGCGTGGTTCGCTCTGTTGCAGTACGTCGCGGCCGGCGGAAATCTTCTCGTCACCGGTCCGGTCGATCGCGATGAGCATTGGCAGATGAAGCAGCGGGCGCGTGACCTCGGAGTCGCGGCAAGAGTCGAACCTCTGGTTCATCACAATGCAGAAATTCACCTGCAAAACCGCTCGCTTCCGCTCGCGTTTGGCCAGCAAGAACAAACCTGGCTCGAGGTGCTGCGTTTTGACGATGGATCCACCTGGAAGGAAATTCCGCACGGCCAGGGTCGCATCTTCTGGGCGGCGTATCCCGTCGAACTGGCCGAAGAACTGCAATCGACCGCCGATCTTTATTCCTACGTAGCGTCGCGGCTGAACATCACCCCGATGTTCACCACGCAAAGTCCGCTGCCAGGCGGGATCCTTGTGTTCCCCACAGCCCTGGCAGACTCCGTGCTTTATGTGCTGGCGTCGGACTCGGCCGATGATACCGCCATCAATCTCCGCGATCAGGCGACGGGAACTCCGCTGACGTTCTCTCTGCCGTCCGAGCACGCGGCCATCGCAGTTATCAGTAAGAAGGATAAGAAAATTGTGGCGAAATACGGCTTTTGACGTTCTGCCTACGACTAGGTTCCAGAAGTTACAGTGGAAACCTTGATGGTCTTCCCGCTCAACGTTCCCACAATGCGCGCGCGTTGCCCGGCGACTTTTCTTAACGCATTCATATCGCCGTCGAGCAGATAGGTTCGATCCGACTCGACAAGAGCGAAGCTTCCACCATCATGCACACACATGCGGACGCAGGCGTCGGCAGCTTTAGCGAGAGATGCCAAGTGTTTCGCCCCGCAGCGAGAACATGTGACCATACCCTCGAATGTACGTTCTTTCGCGGCTTGGGTCGTTGGCTGCGGCTCGAGCCCGGATGCAGCCGCTCCCGCAACCGCTCCCAGAGTTGCCAGCAGCAGTGCAAGCCCGCACGCGATCAGAGTTGCCACGCCCAGGATTTCGACCCAGACGCGATGCCTTTTCATACAAGCTACCCTCACCTCCCGAAATGAGGACCAAGGACGATGCGGCTGTTTGAATAGTTGCAACTAAGTTGCCATTGGTGCCAACCGGACGAAGAGGCGGGCTAAAGTGGTGAATTGGAAGGACTGTCAGAGGGGACCGAATGAGTCATCTGGTCCGACATGAAGGACGCCAAAAGGAAGAATTTTCAATCGGCGGGGAATTCGCAGACGCGACCAGGCCGGATCCAGATTCCGGATGCCTGAGCCGCTGCGCCAGGAACAAAAAAACCGCACTCCGTTCGCAAACGGAGTGCGGCGCTTCGACAATTATGCACCTTCGGGCGAATGCATCACGCGAAAGCTATTGCCGCCGTTCGACCACACCAGCAGCAACGCATCCTGTCCCTTAGGAATGTTCTGCAGAGCCTGCGCCACTTCGGCCGCATTCTGCACTTTGTGACGGTCCACTTCGAGGATAATGTCCCCCTGCTGAAGTCCCGCATTGTCCGCAGAGCTTCCCGGCTGTACCTGCTGGATCACGGCTCCATGCAGATCGCCCGGCGCCTGGATTTGCTCGCGCATCTCTGGCGTCAGATTCCCGATGCCAAGTCCCCAGCGCATCTTGCCGTGTCCTTCTCCGGCGTTTCCGCCGTCATTGGACTTGCCGAGTGCCTCCAGCGTGACCGGGACAGTCATCGTTTTTCCGTCGCGGAGGACAGTCAGCTCCACTTTTGTTCCCGGCTCCTTCAGTCCAATTTCGACCTGGAGCTGGCCCGAATCGCTGACCTGGCGGCCATCGATTTGTGTGATGACGTCACCGATCTGCAATCCGGCTTTTGCTCCTGGCGAATCAGGCTCGACTTGCGAAACCACTGCGCCCATCGCAGCCGAGTCGCCGAAGAACTTCGCGTTTTCCGGAGTTACGTCAGAAATGGTAACCCCAATGTGCCCGTGACTCACCTTGCCGTCGCGAATCAGAGTTTCCACGGTTGGCCGCACAATCTGCGACGGAATCGCAAAGCCCATTCCCGAGAAGGTTCCGGACGGCGAGACGAGAAAGGTGTTGATGCCGACCACTTCACCGCGCGCATCCACCAGCGGTCCGCCCGAGTTGCCGGGGTTGATCGCCGCATCCGTCTGAATGAACTCGCCGGGCTTGCTTCGATCTGTCGGATCAGGGTTGCCACGATTCACCGCGCTGACTATTCCGCGCGTCACCGTGAAACGGAATCCATACGGATTGCCGAACGCGAGCACGGTCTGCCCAGGATGCACTTGCTTCGAATCGCCCCAGGGCGCGCTCGCCAGTCCGGTCGCATCCACCTTGAGCACGGCAAGGTCAGTTACCGGATCGGTTCCCACAAGTTTCGCTTTCAGCACGCGGCGATTGCTGGTCGTCACGTGAATGTCGACTGCTCCATCCACCACGTGATTGTTGGTGACGATGTATCCATCCGGCGAGATCACAACGCCGCTGCCCAGGCCGTGTTCAATCTGGGGTCCACGCTGCTGCTGCTGCGGACCAAAGAACTGTCCGAACGGCGATTGCCCATCTTCGGATCCGTCTTCGCCGCCGGCCTCCGCCTTCGTCTTCGATGTTACGGTTACGTTGACGACGGCTGGTGTCACTCGGGCGGCCAAAGTCTCCATGGCCTGGTCAAGCTCCAACAGTGCGCCAACACTGTTGCTATCCAGTGGCTCAGCTGGCGAAGCAGCCGCAGATGCCCTGGCTGCCGCGGGCTTCACGCACTCATAGGTTGCGAACGCAGCGACCAGTGCCCCGGCAATTACTGGCATCGCGAGCCGCTTCGTCCATTTCTTAGTGTTGTCGTTCAACCACGTTCCTGCATTCATCAGTGATATTTCCTCCAAAGTTTACGTACAACTAATTCGTTAGTTTCAAAGCCCGATATTTCGCTTCCTTTCCTTTCACATCCCCTTAGGTTTCCTTCTGCGGAGCGCTGCTGGCGGGTTCTGCCGATGGGTGCAGAATGGTCACGCGAAGCATCTGGATCCGGAACACGCGTACACCCGTAGATGAGCCGTTGCCGCCTTCGATCACGAAAAACACAGTTTCATTAAAAGGTACGATCAATTGCTCGGACGAGATCCGACGAACCACGTTGTCGGCCTTCGGCTTCGAGCGCGAGGGGCGCGCGACTGCAGGGCGCCTCCTGAGCGGCGACTTGCGGCCATCGGAATTGATAAACTTCGCCCTTGTCACCGGTACTGGCTGCGTGATGCCTGCGTCCACGGGTGGGATTTGCGCGAAGTTCGAAACGCCCCTAGGCCGCTCCGCACTGTCCCGAAAGGCAATCAGCTTCGGAACTCTCGCCGACCACAATCCGCACGCTACCGCGAACCCTGCGACCATCGACACGGCCGGCTTCCAGCTGCGAGTCCGTGCCGCACCCCCATTCCCATTGAGGATCTCCGCCACGCGCAACGAAGTGTGCCGGATCTTGCCCAGCGCAGCCTGTGCCAAAACCACAGTTCGCTCGAGAAAACTTCTCTCCGCCAGATGCGCCAGGCATTCGGCGTACGCCCGCGGGCTCGCGGTTTCTGCCACCACGGCGTCATCACATGCCATCTCGCGTTCCAGCGCGACCTTCCTCTCGATCCACCACACTGCCGGATGGAAAAAGAAGACCGCCTTGATCGCCTGCTGGAAGAGGTTCGTCCAGTCGTCCCAGCGTCGCAAGTGCGCCAGCTCGTGCAACAGAATCTGGTTCACTTCGCTGGCCGGAAGTTCATTGATCACCCAGCGCGGAAGAACAATCGCCGGCTTCAGCAAACCGAGTGCGGTCGGAACCCGCATCTGCTCGGAAGTACAGAGCACCACCCGTCGATTCGCACCGTGCCGCCGCAGCGTTTCCTGAAGCATCGGATCAAGCACTGCCGGATCCAGTGCCTCACAATCGCGACGCAAAACGTGCAGATGCCAGATAGCTCTTCCAACGCACGCCGCAAACCATGCGGCAATCAGCACCCACGCCGCACATAAATAAACAGCCCACCGATCGGGAAGCGTGATGGCTGCTCTGCCTGCCGTCGAAGCCGAGATCAGTTCGCTCGGCCGCCAACCGCCGGCGATCCACGGTACCAGACCGATCGCTACCAGCGCCGAGAGCCAGACTGCAAATCTCGTGCCAGCATTCTGCCGTGTGATGCGCAACAGCAGCGCCGCAAACAGAACAATGACCGTGCCCCAAGCCAGCGAGTCGACCATCCGCATGGCCAGCAATTGCGGATGGTCGACTCGCTGGCTTGGGGCACGGTCATTGT
>Ga0123355_10002436_pt1 | contig 26288 bp, 27 predicted proteins | sample TergutEmb28metaG_3_FD_89872 | JGI IMG/M metagenome (GOLD analysis project Ga0123355, IMG submission 89872) | Embiratermes neotenicus P1 segment gut microbial communities from Petit-Saut dam, French Guiana - Emb289 P1 | ecosystem: Host-associated > Arthropoda: Insects > Digestive system > Gut ...
ACAATAAAGTTTTCTGAAAAAATGATAGCTGGAGATGGCATAGAGATATGGACAAGTAAAGGGGCACATGTTGGGACGGGTATATCAAAAATAATTAATAAAAATGAGACAGCAAGTTTTATGATAGAGGGCAATATCGAAATAGGCAATGACGTATACAAATCTTATGATAAAAGGCTTATTGATGAAGCTAAAAAGGCTATAGTTTTGGATACAAAAAAGACCTGTGTTGCAGGAGCGGTAGAGGCTCGAATAGGTAAGCCAATAAGGCTGGCACTCAAAAAACATATGACAGGCAGCTACGTATCAGTGGAATCCTATAGCGATGGTATGGTAGAAAAAGCACTCAAAGCCCCACTGGGGAAAGATGAGATAATAAAGCAATTGTCTAAAACAGGAAACTCGCCCTTTGTAATTGAATATGACAATGTGGAAATAGATGAAGGCACTTTTATAAGTAAGTCTGCGTTAAATCAAGTAAGGCGCAATGCAATAGAGACCTTGGAAGTGGCGATAATTAAACACATCAAAAGAGATAATAAGCAAGCTTGTGATGCTCCTGAAATTTTATTAAGTAAGGTGCAAAGTCAAAAACTTACTGTGCAGATTAGTGACATAGGATGCCTGGATGCTGTCTTGAAACACGATATATCTCGGATTTATGTAGGATTTAATGAAAGGAATATCAACAGGTTTGTTAAAACAAAATGGCCGGATTGCGATACAGAAATATTTTTTGCTTTACCGACTATTAGCCGAAATGAAGATGAAAAGTCCATAAGAAAATTAATGGCGAAGCTAGAAGCTGCAAGTTTTGATGGATATCTGGTAGCAACATATGGACAGCTAAATATACTACAAGATTTAGGCTCAAAAAAGAAAATTGTGCTGGATCATAATTTTAATATCTTCAATAATTGGTCTAAGCGGACTTTAAATAGCTTGGATGGCGTAGAGGGGGTAACGCTTTCTCAAGAGCTGAATGTAGTTCAGCTAAAGAAGATGGAAGGCTCGCAGTCAGAAATAGTTGTATATGGGCGGCAGATACTTATGTCTACGCATAATTGTCTTAAAGGCTTATATGAGGCAAAAAAAACAGGCAAATATTGCAGCAACAAGTATGCAAAAGACCAATACGCATTGTTGGATAGAAAAAACATGCAATTCCCTGTTGTTAGCGATTGTGATAACTGTATAGCGCATATTCTAAATAGCAAGATTTTAGATACAGCGGCTAGATTTAATGAAATAAAAAGCACAGGTATAGAGTACCTGCGCCTTGTTTTTAGAGATGAAGATGTGGAAGCGATAAAAAATACAATTGCAAAATATGAAAGGTTGTTGTCTGATTCTAAAATTGCTTGTGAAGATGCCGATGGAAATTCGGCTTATACCTATGGTCATTTCTTTAGAGGTGTCCTATAAGTTCATAAGTATGTCAAACGGTCGCAAAATGCGACCGTTTGGTTCCCTTACAGCTGCCCTTCAATCCAAACCGCTACTCCATCTTCATTATTCGTGAGGGTTACATGGTCACAACCTTTTTTAATATCATCTGGGGCATTGCCCATTGCAATGGAAAATCCAGCATACTTTAGCATGGAGAGATCATTATATCCATCTCCAACGGCAGCCATTTCTTCTCTGGAAACCCCAAGCAGATTACCGATTTTTTCAAGGGCATTGGCCTTAGTAGCTTCAGGAGATACAAACTCAAATAATTCAGGCCTGGTAGCGTGACAGTTAATCTTATCGCCAAAATGAGCCTGCATCTCTCTTTGGTGAACCAAAACACGGTCGGGATAATCCATCCACAATATTTTGGTTACACCCTGGGCGGCCAACCCCTCTATTTCTCCGGGATTGTCTATGCTTTTGGCGGGTGCATTTGTAGCTTCCTGATAAAATCTTATTGGTTCGCAATCCTTGTTGGCATACAGCCTATCCTGACACCATATAGCTACGGGCAGGTTTCGTTCATTTCCCAGTTGATAGATTTCTGGCACAATGTGTGGAGGGATAGTGATGGAAAACAATACCTCACCAGACTTATGCATTATGCCAATAGCGCCATTGTATGTAATAAAAGGCATTTCTTCATCAAACAATGTGCTTACATTACCCATAGCGCATAGCGGACGCCCGGTAGCAGGCACAAAATGCAGGCCTGCCTTGATCCAACTGCGAATAGCTTCCTGTGTGCGTTGAGATAGCGTATAGTTATCATTTAATAATGTCCCATCCATGTCAGCAGCGAGTAACCGATAATTCATAAATATATTTTCCTTTCTGAGCTTTACCACTCTATTTGACTATTCAGTTTCCAAAGCCCTAAAGCGGGGTTAGGGATGAAGTACATATCTCCGTTGAAACCGGGTTTTAAGGTTTTGTGCCAGTCCTGAGTATTATTATTAGATGAGCTATATTGCGCTACAAGCCCTAAGGCATCATCCCAATCCATATATTGGTATCCTGTATTTTCAACCGCTTCTTTTCCAAGCAGCGGTGCCGCATATGTAATATTAAACCGCCCATCAGAAGAGCCATGTATCAGATGGGCTGCTACAGACAAGTTATTCTGCAATTCTGGTTCGCTTTTGGATAGCTCAAGAATCCGTTCACGGCCCACATATCCATATTTGCAGATTAAGCGATCAGTTTCTGAATCTTCGCCAAAGCTTTTGATTCCGGGCGCCAGTACAAGCAGATTCCCGCCGTCAGCAATAGCCATACGGCTACGGTATATTGCCTTGTTTCCAAGCCAGGTAGAATGAAATTCTTCTTTGTCCAAATATACCACGCAATTTTGGATTGGAGAGTCCACATAGTTTATGTTACGCTCTCTGCTGAGCAAGGCAGCTTTCTGAAAGAGAGAGTCGCCTTCACCGATATAGAGGCCAATTAATTTTTCTGCCTCAATAACTGTGAGTGCATACTCTAATGGTAGTTCTGCTAATAAAAATTTTTGAATATAGTCAAGCAAATGCCGTACAGGTGTATTCACTTTGCCTAATATCTTTTCTATGCCATACGCTGCCCCTATCATGTGGGATGCATTAATAAAATTGCTGCCACCGCAACCTATTGCTATGTTTTTGGTATAGTTAGCCATACCTGCTACTTCGTGAGGCACTACCTGGCCAATAGATATGATTAGATCATAAGAAGGGTCAAGTAAATAGCTTGATACCTGAATAGGGATAGGTTCATCCATTATTCCGCAAGTAATTACACGAACATAAGCCCTTGATATCTGGCCTATGCTAGTTACACCATCACGCCAACGATGGGTTAAAAAATGCTTTTCAGGAATTTCTCCAAAAAAGGCGACTTGTTCTTCTCGGGTCATAGGGGCATGGGTTCCTAATGCAGGTAAGATATTTACTTTTACGCCTGATCGAGTAAATATTTTGTAATACATATTAGTTATGTATCCAGCACGAGAATGAGGGCGTGTTTTATCTGGTGGGACTAGCAGTACCTTGCGGATATTTCTTGTGTTTTTACTGCGAACATGCTGGGTTAATGCCAGGTTGATGGTCTCTGTTGATAAGCCTTCATTTTCAAGACGTACTATTGAATCTTGTTTAGGTTTCATCGTAATCCACCCCTCTATTATCTTTAGTGTAAGTTTCATTTAGATTGTATCATAATTTCTGATGTTTTGTCGTATTTGTCGCTATGTAAGTTTTTTTGTTGCAAAATAGCAAATGATTTGTTATAATCAATCCAACCGTGGAATTATACATAAGAAATATTCCAGAGGAGTTTGCCATGCGCGTGATATCTGGAACAGCCCGAGGACACAAACTTATCGCCCCTGTTGGCCTAAAAACCCGGCCAACGGGAGACAGGATGAAAGAAGATTTATTTAACATTCTTACTTCTTCTGTAAGAAATGCAATTTTTTTAGATATGTATTGTGGAAGTGGAGCCATTGGGATAGAGGCACTTAGCCGTGGGGCAAAAGAGGCAGTTTTTGTAGATTTATGTGAAGGAGCGATAGCTGCTACCAAGGCGAATCTTTTAAAAACTCGCTTAAAAGATCAAGCTCAAATTATTAAGATGCCAGCTGCTCAGGCTTTACAACATCTACAAGGATGTATATTTGATATAGTATATTTGGATCCTCCATATAACAGTGGGGAATTGGAATTGATTCTTGACCAACTGGTGTGGGGTAAGTTTGTTGCGAAAGATGGAATAATAATAGTGGAGTGTTCGTCAGATACATTAATGCCGGATTGTTTGCCAGGAGATGGATTTAGTATTTTTCGGCAAAAGAAATACGCCCAAACTCAGCTTGTATTTTATTCAAAGGAAGGCCGTGGTAATCAGTGATTGCTGTGTTTCCTGGTAGTTTTGATCCTGTTACTTTAGGCCATTTAGATATATTAAAACGTGGATCACAGTTATTTGATGAGATTATTGTTGCTGTGCTAAACAACCCTAATAAGACGCCTCTGTTTACTATGCAGGAACGGATTAATATGTTGCAAGCAGTTACAGTAAATATTCCCAATGTAAGCATAGAAACATATAGCGGCTTGTTGGCTGCATTTGCAAAAAAAAGAGGAGCTAAGTTCATCTTACGTGGTGTGCGGTCAGAGGTGGATTTTGCTTATGAAGTGCCTATGGCTCAAGCTAACAAGCAATTGATGGATGAGTTGGAGACGATTTTGTTGATAACTGATCCGGCATATGCTTATGTATCTGCTGGGTTAATACGAGAAATTGCTGCAGCAGGATATGTTGCATCTGATATAGATTTTGACGACAAAGTGCTGGATCAGTGGGTGTCGCCTGCTGTAAAGCATATGCTAAAAAACAAATACATGTAATGGGGGCAACTAATGGATTCATTGCTAGACTACTTGGAACAAATTGAGGATATCTTGGACGCAAGCAAAGGCGTCCCATTTTCTAATAAAATATCCGTAGAAAAGTCACGCATCTATGATGTGATGAATGAGATACGGCTAAATTTGCCTGTAGAAATACGTCATGCCCAACGGATTATAGAAGATCATGACAAAATAATAGCAGAAGCGCATGCTAAGGCCGCTAATGTATTAAAAGATGCTGAGGACGAAGCTAAATTAATGACAAATGAGCATGAGATTTTTCGTAGAGCTAACGAGCAGGCTACGGATGTAATTGAAGAAGCCAAAAAGAGCGCAAGAGATTTGCGCTTAAATGCCATGGATTATGCAGATGAGATTTTGGAAAAAACCGAAGGCATGGTTAAGGAAACAATGGAAAATGTTGACGAACAATTTAGATTAGTTAACAACTATTTTTCTCAAACTGCTGATGTCTTATATGAAAATCGTCAAGCATTGAGGGGACGTTAAATAAGTGTAAACACATTAGTACAGAAAGAGGGTAAGGTTTTGGGAGTTAAGGAATTTTTAGTTCAAATGAGCACCGTACCACATGTATCAGGGTATGAAAGTGAATTAGCTAAAGTTATATCAGGGGAATTTTCCAAGTATGCAAAAGTGTCGGTGGATGCTTTTGGAAATCTTGTTGCATACAAAAAGGGCACTAGATTATCAAGTGGAAAAGCAGGGCCTAAAATCATGTTTGCTGCGCATATGGATGAAATCGGTATGATAGTTTCAGATATTTGTGATAATGGATTTGTAAAATTTTCACGGATAGGCGGCATTGATGCCCACAATATGCTGGCACAGGAAGTTATTATACATGGTCGCCAAAAGGTATTTGGTGTTATAGGTATAAAACCGCCTCATTTAACCAGTAGTGCTGAAATGAAGAAAATTGTTGAGCTGCATGACATGTCAATAGATACAGGCTTTTCTAAAGAAAAACTTGAAGATATGATAAGAGTGGGCGATATTATCACTTTAAACCAGGACATCGGAGAGTTGCAAAATGGCAAACTAACTGGCAGGGCTTTAGATAATACGGCAGGGGTTGCTGTTTTATATTGTGCACTAAAAAATCTTGAACATTTTAGTCATTGTGCTGATGTATATTTTGTGGCATCTGCTCAAGAAGAAATAGGGCTTAGGGGTGCGATAACTTCTACGTACAATATTAAGCCGGATATAGGCATAGCGATTGATGTAGGTTTTGGCCGTGCCAATGGTTTAGCTGAGCATGAATCCATAGACCTGGGTAAAGGCCCAGCCATTGCTATTGGGCCTAACATAAACAGGCAACTATTTGATGATTTAAAAAAGGCAGCTATAAAAAATAATACAAAATATCAAGTGGAAGTAATACCCGGAAGGACCGGCACAGATGCAACCGCTATTCAAGTGGGTGAGGGCGGCGTTATTACTGGACTGTTATCCATTCCTCTAAAATATATGCATTCTACAGTTGAAACTATTGCCATCAAGGATGTAGAAAGCTGTGGAAAGCTTATCTCGGATTATATAGTTGAATTACAAGGCCGGGAGGATGAATTATGTTATTAAAAAAACTAACAGAGGCTTGCGGCTTGCCAGGTTTTGAAGACGAAGTCCGGAATATCATTAGAGAAGAGCTTATTGGCTTTGTTGATCATATCTGGATTGATAAGATGGGTAATCTTATAGCGGAGAAGAACAGTAAAGCTACTGGCTCTCATATTGCCTTAAGTGCTCATATGGATGAAGTGGGATTGTGTGTTAAGCATATCAACAAAGACGGCAGTATTAGGTTTGCATCCTGGGGTGTAGATCAGCGATTGTTGCCATCTATGCGTGTACTTGTAGGCAGCAATAAAATTACGGGAGTTATAGGAACAAAGCCAATCCATCTTCAAAAAAAAGAAGAATGGAATAAGGTTTATGATATTGACAGCTTATATATTGATATTGGCTGTGATACCAAAGAGGAATGCGAAAAGCTTGTTACGATTGGTGATTTTGTAGCTTTTGACAGCAAATATACAGAGTTTGGCGAAGGCAAAGTAAAAGTCAAAGCCCTTGACGATAGGGTAGGGTGTGCCACAATAATAGAAATACTAAAGTCTAATACAAATTGCAAGATTACAGGTGTCTTTTGTGTTCAGGAAGAAATAGGTTTGCGAGGGTCTGCGGTAGCATCTAAGTGGCTTGATGCTGATCTTTTGATTAATATTGAGGGTACTATAGGTGCTGACTTGGAAGGCATACCGGAGCATGAGCATGTCACTACTCAGGGCGCAGGGCCTGCCATTTCTTTAATGGACAATACATCTATTTACTTACGCAAGTATGTAGATGAAGTAGTGCGTGTGGCGGAGGCAAATAATATCCCTTATCAATACCGGCGTACTGGCATGGGAGGGACTGATGCAGGTAACTTTCACACCGAAGGCGGAGGTATACCATGTATTGGGTTAGCTGTGCCATGCCGTTATATACATTCCCCGGTTTCAGTTATGACCAAAAGTGATTATGATAATTTAATTAGGCTTATTAGCTGCTTTATCAAGGAGGGACGCTGGTAATGAATAATGATTTTTTGAAAAAATTATGCGCCGCTAATGGTGCTTCGGGTAATGAAGAGACAGTAAGAGAAATGATCCTGAGCAAGATAAAGGATTATATCGATAATTATACCGTAGATTCTATGGGTAACCTTATTGCACATAAAAAAGGCCCTGGCAAAAAGATAATGCTGGCGGGCCACATGGATCAGATAGGACTTATGGTAACGTATATAAGCAAAGAAGGCTTTCTGTATTTCAGCACCATTGGCGGAAAGTCACCGGTATATTGCTTAGGCCAACGTTTTGTTTTTCCTAATGGGACAGTGAGTACTGCTGCTTGTGAGCGGCTGGATGATATGAAAGAGCTCTCTTTTGCTAAAATGTATTTGGACATAGGTGCAAAGGACGAAGCAGATGCCAAAAAGAAAGTAAAAATAGGTGATGTATGTGTTTACGATGCGGAACCGGTGATAAACGACGATGTCGTGATGTCTCCTGCATTGGATGATAGGGTTGGGTGCTTTATTATGATTGAGGCACTTAAAAAATTAAAAAACCCGGTATACGATATGTATTTTGTATTTACTTCTCAGGAAGAGGTAGGGTTACGTGGCGCAAAAACTGCCGCTTATGCCATAGAGCCGGATTATGGTTTGTCCTTTGATGTGACGATATCAGCAGACATACCTAAATCACGTAAATTTCCATCAAAAATGTATGGCGGGGCGGCTATCAAATTAAAGGATGCATCGTTGATATGTCACCCTACGATAGTAAATCATCTTGAGAAATGTGCGAAGGATGCCGGGATTAAATATCAATTTGAGATACTTGAAGCCGGAGGGACAGATTCCGGTGCGATTCATATAAATAAAGGCGGTGTGCCTTCGGGGGTTATTTCGGTGGCCACAAGATATGTGCATAGTGCTAATGAAATGTGTGCATTGTCTGATGTGGAAGCTTGTGTTGATCTGACTGTAAAGGCGCTTGAGACAGAGATATAGTACTTGGATTAACCTGATATAAAATAACTTCTGCGCAAATTGCGCAGAAGTTATTTTTTTGATTTTTACTTTTGGCGGAAAAAATTATATACAGCTTCTGCGGATTTTTGATTCATAGCGTCGACTTGAGCTAATTCTTCTATTGAAGCCTGGCGGATAGGGTCGATTCCTTTAAAATGCCGCATCAAAGCTTTGCGTCGAGTGGGGCCTATGCCGGGGATATCGTCCAGGATTGATCGTACCTGAGAATCTGCCCGGAGCTTACGATGATATTCTAAGGCGAAACGGTGTACTTCGTCCTGTATGCGGGTGGTGAGGCGAAAGCCTTCGCTGTTGCGGGGCATGGTGATTTCTGTATCTCGATACATTAACCCTCGGGTGCGGTGACGGTCATCTTTTACCATGCCGCAAACAGGGATAGATAATCCCATCTGCAGCAGGACTTCTTCTGCCGCATGCACCTGGCCTTTACCGCCGTCTATCATCAATAAATCTGGCAGTTTGGAGAATTTCCCCTCTTTAATTTGATCTTCCTGTTCGCTTAGATACCGCTTAAACCGACGTGTTATAACTTCTTCCATGCTTGCATAATCGTCGGGGCCGTGTACACCTTTAATTTTAAATTTGCGATAATCACTGTTTTTGGATTTACCTTCTTCGAAGACCACCATGGAGCCTACAGATTCAAAGCCTTGTATATTGGATATATCGTAGGCTTCTATCCGGGCTGGGGGCTCGTCTAGTTGGAGGGCATCTGAAATTTCCTGTATGGCCTGCTGATTACGGGTGGTTTCCTTTTTTATGTGGGAACCAAATTGCTCCAAGGTAATAGTTGCGTTACGGGCGGCCAGTTGGATTAGCTGATGTTTTTCACCCTTTTGTGGGACAGTGATGAGGACTTTTTGCTCTTTAAGTTGGGCAAGCCAGGGAAGGAGGGCTTCCAGATCTGCTGGCTCCTGTGCCAATACAATTTCCTTGGGAATAAAAGCAGCCTCGCCATAGAACTGTTTTATAAAGGCGGCGTAGATATCCCCGTCAGGCAAATCTGTTCCTATATCTTGCAATTGCATCATGAAATGTTCTCGGCCGGTCATTTTTCCGCTGCGCACAAAAAAGACTTGTATGAGTGCCTCGTTATCTTTACGAGCCATGGCGATGACATCACGGTCATCATTATTGGTGTTTTCGGCTATCTGCTTCTCGGTCATCATGTTAATGGCATTTAGCAGGTCACGCAGCTCTGCGGCTTTTTCGTATTCCATATTTTCGGCGCAAATTGCCATTTCACGATTAAGCCGGGCGACCACTGGTTTTACTTTGCCTTGGATAAACGCAACAGCTTCATTTATCATTTGTTGATATGCTTCTTCGGTAATTAATTTATGGCAGGGTGCCTTGCAGCGCCCGATATGGTGCTGCAAACAAGGCCGTCCTTTGCCAAAATCTCTGGGGAAACGACGCTGACAGCGGCGCAAGGGCCATATATCGTGGATTAATAATAAAATTTCCCGCACACGATCACTGCTGGGATAGGGGCCGTAATACTTGCCTCTTTTTTGATCTCTTTGACGAGAATAAATGATACGGGGCAGGCGCTCATAGTCTATCAATTTGATATATGGGTAAGCTTTGTTATCCTTAAGGCGGATATTGAATTTAGGGTGGTGTTGTTTGATGAGATTGCATTCTAAAATGATGGCTTCTACTTCGTTATCTGTAACGATGTATTCAAATTGGACGATTTTGGTTACCATTATACGAACCTTGGCATCCAAGGTGCCGCTGGCTCTAAAATAGCTGCGTACACGGCTACGCAAATTGACGGCCTTACCTACATAGATGACATGGCCGTTTTCGTCTTTCATTATATATACTCCGGGCTTTGGCGGGAGCTTTTTAAGTTCGTCTGGGATTGAAAACATAGGATTAGGATAGGCCATAATGCAGTAAAAGTCAACGGTTACTTGTGCTTTGGTAATCGGTACGATAAAATGAAAATAGCAAATTTTATAAGCTCAAGAGAGGGGATTAATTCCATGAAAAAAGTAGTAACATTTGGTGAACTTATGCTTCGTTTAGCACCGCCATTATATGAGCGCTTTGTACAATGTACGCAGTTTAATGTAACTTTTGGAGGTGGGGAAGCCAATGTGGCGGTTTCTCTTGCAAATTACGGCTTGGATACCGCTTATGTAACCAAGTTGCCAAACAATGAAATTGGACAGGCGGCGGTTAATTCTCTTCGGAAATTTGGAGTAGACACTGGAAAGATAGCCAGAGGCGGCGCTCGTATAGGTATTTATTTTTTGGAAAAAGGCGCCAACCAGCGGCCTTCTAAAGTGGTATATGACAGGGCTAACTCTGCAATAGCTACTGCTGCGGCAGAGGATTTTGACTGGGACGACATTTTTAACGGAGTAGCTTGGTTTCACTTTACCGGGATAACGCCTGCACTTTCTCCATCCGCAGCTGATATTTGCATGGTAGCGGCTAAAAAAGCCAAAGAAAAAAATATCACCGTAAGCTGCGACCTTAACTATCGTAAAAATCTCTGGACAAAAGCAGAAGCACAGGAAACTATGGCAAAGCTTATGCCATTCGTAGATGTCTGCATAGCAAATGAGGAAGATGCCTCGGATGTATTTGGCATAACCGCATCGGGAACAGATGTGGCAGGCGGGCATTTAAATCATGATGCCTACATAGATGTGGCTAAGCAGTTAAAGGATCGATTTGGTTTTAGACATGTGGCTATTACTTTGCGAGAATCAGTTTCTGCCAACCACAATGACTGGTCTGCCATGTTGTATGATGGCGGCCGGGCGCATTTTTCTAAAAAATATGAAATACGGGATATCGTTGACAGAGTAGGAGGCGGTGACAGCTTTGGTGCCGGACTTATCTATGGATTGATGTCAGGCATGGACGATCAGGGAGCATTGGAGTTTGCGGTAGCAGCAAGCTGCCTAAAGCATTCTCTTGAAGGTGATTATAATATGGTGACGGTTGCAGAAGTGAATGCCTTAGCTGGGGGCAATGCCAGTGGGCGTGTCCAAAGATAGAATAGGGAATGGGTTCAACTGGTCGAAAATATCGACCAGTTGAACCCATATTACTACCAGTACTTACGGTCAAGGCTGCGATAAGACAGCGCCTCAGTTAAATGCATTGCATTAATATGCTCAGATCCATCTAAATCAGCAATAGTACGGGCCATCTTTAATATTTTATGATATGCCCGGGCGCTTAGCCCTAAACGATCAAAAGCCTGCCGTATCAGGCTTTTTTCTGTTGCGCCCAAGGGGCAATAACGTTCTACCATTGGTGCAGTCATTTGGGAGTTATTGCGCACATTTTTTTCGTTGACAAAACGCATTTGTTGGATGGCGTGCGCTTTAATAACACGGGCTTTTATGGATGCGGAAGATTCGCCGCCTGTTTGATCTAAATCATCATATTCCAGATTAGCCGCCTCCACTTGGATATCGATACGATCCAGCAATGGGCCGGAGACTTTGCGCAGGTATCTGTCAATTTCATTTTGCGTACAGTTGCATTTTTGTGTTGTGCTGTTTGACCCCCAGTAGCCGCAAGGGCAGGGGTTCATAGAGGCCATTAGCATAAACCCGCTGGGGTATGTAAGGGTTCCGTTGGCACGTGAGATAGTGACATGGCCGTCTTCCATTGGCTGACGCAGAATCTCCAGGGTTCGTTTTTCAAACTCAGGCAGCTCGTCCAAAAAGAGTATGCCGTTATGGGCCAGGCTTATTTCCCCTGGCATGGGAATGCGGCCGCCGCCAGCTAAAGCAGCAGAAGATGCCGTATGATGCGGTGATCTGAAAGGCCTCTCGGTTACCCGTGATTGCCGTTGGTTAAGCAGGCCGGCAATACTGTAGATTTTTGTGATCTCCAAACTCTCGTTGATGGTCAGGTCGGGCATGATGGTAGGCATACGATGAGCCAGCATTGTTTTGCCCGCACCGGGCGGCCCAATTATCAGCATATTATGAGAGCCGACTGCGGCAACTTCCATTGCCCGCTTTACAAAGGCTTGTCCTTTGACGTCGGAAAAATCTACATTATATGCGGGTAAGCTGTTTTGGACTGGCGCAGGGGCGATGCTCCTCAATACTGCATTGCCTTGGGTAAAGTGTTCAACTATCTCGGATAGATAGGCAGCGGGCAATACAGTCATGCCATTGACTAGAGCGGCTTCTGCGCCATTTTCTCGTGGAACACAGCATATAGACATGCCATGAGCCCTGGCGGCCAAGATCATGGGAAGTACTCCGTTAACCGGTCTTATGCCTCCATCCAATGACAACTCGCCACTAAAGCAGATATTTTGCACATCTTCCTGTTTTAACACGCCCATGCACACCAGGATGCCTATAGCAATGGGCAGATCAAAAGTCGGCCCTACTTTGCGGGTATCCGCAGGGGCCAAATTAACGGTAATGCGCTTAATGGGAAAGGGCAAGCCCGAGTTACGGATAGCTGTCCGCACCCGCTCACGGGATTCTTTAACAGCTGCATCCGGCAAGCCAACGATATCAAAAGCAGGCAGCCCCTGATTGACATCCACTTCTACAAAAACAGGATAGCCGTCCACTCCAAGGATGGCGGCACTGGTAATTTTAGAAAGCATTTATCACTTCTCCAACTCAACCAACAGTTCAATTTCTACGGCAGAATTCAAAGGCAGCGCAGCCACGCCAAAAGCTGATCTTGAGGGGCAGCCTTTTTCTTCGCCCATGATTTTTACTAATAGCTCTGTAGCGGCATTGGCTACGAGTGGATGGTGGTAAAAATCAGGCGTGCTGGCTACAAAAACGGTCATCTTAACGCAGCTTTTGATTTTATCCAAATCGCCTAAATGTGCTTTGAGAGATGCCAATATATTGAGTGTGCAGCGCTCTGCCGCTTTACACCCATCTTCAATAGAACAATCGGCACCCAGTTTGCCGGTTATTACATGTCCTTCTAAAACGGGTACATTACCCGATACATAGGCCATATTGCAGCAAAATTCCTTTACGGGCATGTATACCCCGCCTTTTTTAGGTGCTTCCGGTAATGTGTAGCCTAATTCCTGTAAACGTTTTTCGATTTGCATCCAAATCATCCTTTCGTAAATAAATGTTGATTTATCGTAATAATTCTAAAGCTGCGGTTAATGCATCACCGACAGCCCAGATATCTGGCCGTATACCTATACCCTCTGGCAGATGCCCTTTCGGATAGACGTTAATACTCATACCAAGGCCAAGGCGCAGACCGGAATGTGGCAGCCTAAGCTCGGGATAAGCGATATCTGTAAGCAGCGTGCCGGAGGTGTTTTGCCCAATGACCAATGTGTTTTCTATATTGAAAACCATGTCTGTAAACATTTCTCCAGCCGATGCGGTATACCTGTCCACAAGCATAATCAATAGATGCTCTCTTTCAGTGACTTGCCGTGGGGCAGTGCTGGTGATGAGAAAGCTATGGAAATTATCATAGTCACCGGTTATAAAGGCCAAATCATCCCAGTCATCGGCAGAAAAATAAAATGGATTATCTTCCGGAGTCTCTCCCCACGGTGCCCAGGTGTAATCTTCATAATAAGGCCAATTGACTAAAGTGACGTGATTACCTGTTGCTTGTGTTCCTGTCAGCAAATAAATCCATTTTGCAGGTAAAACTGGCATGCCGCCTGTGTTTGAACGTATATCCATAATAACGATAGGCTCATCTCTCAATGCCTCGGCAAAGTTTAAAAATTGCTGTGCATATTGTCCGTAAGGGACGGAGCTTAGGCCCATCATCCATTCCAAATTAACGACGGGGATGTCCTCTACATATCTTAATCCGGCGGCTGTCTGCCAATTTGTTCTTGTTGAGACAGCTACTCGGAGAATTAAACTTTCCATAGTGCCATCTTCATATTCCAAAGTGATGTTTGTGGAAGCGCCAAAGCGGCTGTCTCTGTCAGCATAAATCACAGGGGTATAAAACAGCTGCCCTGCTTCGTCTACTGTTAGCCGAAAAATAGATTGTAAATCATGGCCTATGATGTGCTCGACATATAAGCCATTTTCACGATGGCGAAAGCCTCTGTCGGTTTTGTCAAAAGCGGCATCATCGTTAATATAAAAGATTGAATCTGCACTTAAGCGAGTGTTGTCCAACCAAAAGTGATTATCGGAAATAACCTGAGAAAGATGATAGTGTAAAATGGGCAAGAAATCTCCACGGGGGGAAAGCGTTTCAAATTGACCTATATCTTCCAAAATAGCGGCTTTTACTGGTTCAAAAACTTCATCTCCGCCGAAATACGTATAAGCGCCATAAACATATCTTAGTATATTAAAAACAGCGTCTACATCTGTCAAAGCCTCATAGTAAGTAATGGATGCAGGTATATGCCACTGTCCTCTTGCTGGGAAAAAAGGCTCCAAATCGAATGAGGCAGGCTCACGACCGTAGACGAGGGGCAAAAGCATATCTCGGTTGGGTCTTTCAATTTCGCTTCGGCGAATATTGGCTCTATGTAAGGCGTACTGTAGCGGTGCGAATGCTTCCATTAAAGGGGTTGCAACGGCAGGTGGTACTTCTTCTATAGGCATTTGATTTATTGATGGAGTTGTTGGCGATGTTATTGATAAATTTGGCGGATCAATTGGCGGCGATTCCGTCACATAAAACGCGCTTTCTACTTCTATGTTTTCGGTATCGATAACAAGCATCATTTGAGGATTATCCTGTCGGGTAGTGGAAAGCCATCCTAATATCAGAAGCATTGCCAATGCTTTGACGAAAAGCAATGCGATTTTTATAAATCCGGTATGCTTTTTGTTTTTCACACGACCATCCCCCTTGCATCGACAGGCAATTTGCGATACACATCATCTTCTTCTAAAAAAATGTGGTTTTGCAAATTGACCGCAGGGCAGATGTGACTTGGGATCAATTCCAACACATCTCCAACTTTTAAATATGTAGGGCGGCCATCGGCGGAGCGCAGCATTCCATGCTCTTCGTTAACACGATCCAGCCGGAGATCATCATGACCTAATACATATCCATAGCTATGGAGGTTAAATGGAGATTGGTTAAGTGAAATATCAGTGGGAAATGTTTTAGAGCCGCCATCAATGACTGCATAATCAGGGGCAGGGGTGCTTACTACTGTGGCCATGATTTTGGCGGCAATATCTTCTTGTTTACAGGCACCTTGCAAAAGCCCCATTTGATCGTAAAAGACATAGGTGCCTGGGCGGATTTCATTAACTAATCCCGTAGCTGCACAAGCTGGGCCTGTAGGTGTGGAGCCTGCGCTTAAATCTTTAATAAAAATATTTAGCTGGGATAAACTATGGTTGATATTAGCCAGAAGTGTGCATTCTTCTAAAGCAGCCTGCCCTTGATCCAGAGTGGGCAGGGCCTTGTGTGTCATTCCTTTAAAGGTATATAGTCCGGTAAGCTGTAGGTTAGGCAATGCGTAGATAGCTATCGCCAGGTCAATAGCATCCTGTGTAGACACACCTGTACGCCGCAATCCGGTGTCAATTTCAAGCCTTATTTCAATGTCAAGGCCGTGTCTAACAGCAGCTTGAGAAAGCGCCTGAGCGCCTTCAAAGCTGTCAACGGCCAGTATAAGTCTTTTGACTTTTTTGACTAAAAGTAACGCACGTTCAATTTTATTGAGTCCAACCAAAGGATAGGCGATAAAGATATCTGTAAGGCCACCTGCGGCCATCACCTCTGCTTCAGATATTTTGGCACAGGTAATACCAACCGCACCGGCCTTTACTTGCATCCTGGCGATTTCTATGGACTTGTGAGTTTTGATATGAGGCCTTAGGGCAACATTATGTAAATTACATATTTGCTGCATCCGAGCGATGTTAGTCTGGATTTTGGATAGGTTGGCTATTATACAAGGGGTTTCCGGGTACATAGTGCCTCCGATTTGTTGTCGCAATTTCAGCGTTATGCTGTATGTAACTAACATAACCTAATAACAGGAAAAATTCAACTGAAATCTTCATCCAATTTATGATATGATAAATAAAAATCCCGCCTGGGAATTATCCTAGACGGGATTTGGTAGCTGAGCTGGAAGGATTTGAACCTTCGAATGCAGGAGTCAAAGTCCTGTGCCTTACCGCTTGGCGACAGCCCAATTGGAAGATATTATAATTCATATTGCCATTCTTGTAAAGGACAAATTTAAGAAAATGTTCAGGCATCAAACGGTCGCATTTTGCGACCGTTTGATCACAAGGATGGTAGAGAGAGGAGCCAACAAATGAAACCTTTTATGCATGAGGATTTTTTGTTGCATAGCGAAACCGCAGTTAAACTATTTAACCATTGCAAAAATATGCCTATAATCGATTACCACTGTCACCTTGATCCCAAAGAAATTGTAGAAGACAAACGCTTTACAAATATTACTGATCTGGCCTTACGAGGCGATCATTATAAATGGCGCTTGATGCGAGCCAATGGCATAGATGAAAAATATATCACCGGTGACGGCACGGATGAGGAAAAATTTTATCATTGGTGTGCGACTATAGAAGATTGTATTGGTAATCCCATTTATCACTGGACGCATCTGGAGATGCGCCGTTATTTTGATTATGATGGGCCTATCACGGGAGATTTGGCCGGTAAGCTATACGATCATTGTAACGCCATAATAAATCGGCAGGATTTTTCAGCTTGGGGTATCTTCAAAAAATTTAATGTAGTGCAGATAGGTACGACGGATGATCCTGCGGATGCTTTGGAATATCATAAGCAAATGGCGGATCATCGGGCAAAGGATCCACTGCTGCCGTTGGTGCAGCCAACGTTTCGGCCTTCAAAGGCGATGAATATTGAAGCGGCAGATTTCCCATCCTACATAAAAAAGCTTGGCGAGGCTGGTAATCATACAATTAAGAGCTGGGATGATCTGAAAATAGTTTTAAGTAAGCGAATTGATTTTTTCCAGCAGATGGGTTGCTGTGCTTCTGACAATACTTTAGAGCCGCCGGTTTATGCAGAAGCTTCTGATGGAGAGATTAATAGTATATTGAAAAAGGCTTTAAAAGGAGAGGTGTTGCCTCAGATAGATATTGATCGATATAAAACGGCATTGATGATATGGCTGGGTGAGGAATACAATGCCAGAGGTTGGGCTATGCAAATGCATATGAATGCCCAACGCAATAATAATCAGCGCATGTTTATGCAGCTGGGAGCAGATACAGGCTATGATTCCATTTCAGATGAAACTTTCTCAAGGCCTTTGGGTCAAATTTTAAATGCTTTGGAAATGAAAAATGCGCTGCCCAAGACCATTTTATATGCGCTTAACCCCACATCAGATACAATGCTTGCCACCATGATAGGTAATTTTCAGGGCAGCGGCATCAAAGGAAAGATGCAGTGGGGATGTCCATGGTGGTTTAATGATACAAAGACAGGTATACACAATCATCTCATCACTTTAGCAAATTGTGGGATGCTTGCCCGGTTTATTGGGATGCTGACGGATTCTCGCAGTTTTATGTCTTATCCTCGACATGAATATTTTAGAAGGATTTTAGCTCAAACTATGGCTGAGTGGGTGGATAATGGTGAGTTCCCTAATGATGTGGAAAGGCTTAATCGAATAGTAGAAGATATTTGTTATGGCAATGTGATGGAGTACTTAGGATTAGCGCTTTAAATACGATTTTACAAATAATAATAAAAAACGATAAAATTACCATCATAAAACTTTGCCACAGGGTAATAATAGCCTCATAACGGAACAATCCTTCCGTTAAAAAAAGAGGAGGCACAAAAAAATGACAAATTCTAATAGCAAAACAGCTGTACCACAAGCAAGAGAAGCTTTAAACCAGTTTAAGTATGAAGTAGCTAGCGAGATTGGCGTACCTTTGAAGCAGGGTTACAATGGAGACCTTACTTCTTCCCAAGCCGGATATATCGGTGGTTACATGGTTAAAAAGATGATCGAAGCTCAAGAAAGAGCTATGGCTAGCGGAAGCTCAATGAGGTAACTAAAAACTGAATATTTGTAAGTAGTAAGTAAGCAGCAAAGATAAAAGGAGTGCGATTTTATTGCATTCCTTTTATTTTTTTGTTATTATTATAAAATTCGACAAATGAACAAAAGGGATTGAATGTAAATGCTGATTTTGCACGGTAAATATAACACCGCAAAGGTCTTCACTAATATTGGAGAAGACAGTGCCATGGTTCAAATCTATAATTTGCTTAACCAGCGTTTTGTAGAGGGAAGCCAAATACGTATCATGCCGGATGTCCATGCCGGGGCAGGTTGTACTATTGGTACTACAATGACAATTGCCGATAAGATTGTGCCTAACCTGGTGGGTGTAGATATTGGATGCGGCATGGAAACTGTGCTTCTTAAAGAAAAACGGCTGGAACTTCAGCAACTGGATAAGGCCATCCATCAGCACATCCCGGCAGGTTTTGCCATACGAAATACCCCACATCATTTTACAGATGATATTAACTTAACTGCTTTGCGCTGCGCTAAACATATGAAGCTGGATAGAGCGATACTTTCTATCGGGACTTTAGGCGGCGGCAATCATTTTATTGAATTATCCAAGGACGAGGAAGAAAATTTGTATCTGGTGGTACATTCTGGCAGCCGCAATTTAGGCAAACAGGCGGCAGAATACTACCAAAAAAAGGCTGTAGAAAGTGTAAAAAAGCAAGGGCTAAAAATTGAGAAAGCCTTGGCTTATCTCTCAGGCTCTCTTTTTGATGATTATCTTCATGATATGGCCATTATTCAGCGGTATGCTGATATTAACCGTAAGGCAATAATCAAGGAGCTAGAAAAGCAGGTAGGCTTTAAGGCTAAAGCATCCTTTACTACGATACATAATTATATTGATCTGGAATCCATGATATTGCGCAAAGGTGCCATATCGGCCAAAAAAGGGGAGCAAGTGCTAATCCCTATGAATATGAGAGATGGCAGCCTTATTTGTGTAGGCAAGGGCAATGCGGATTGGAATCAGTCTGCACCGCATGGCGCTGGCCGGATTATGAGCCGATCTGTTGCTAAAGAACAAATCACCCTCACGCAATTTGAAAAGGCTATGGAAGGTATTTATTCCACTACCATCAGTAGAAAAACTGTAGATGAAGCCCCTTTTGCCTATAAACCTATGGAAGAGATTGTAGCTAATATAGGGGAAACGGTTGATATTATCAACACGCTTAAGCCCATCTATAATTTTAAAGCTGCAGAATAAGTAGGATGAAATGAAAAAATAGAATAATTCCAGCTGCAATACCGCATACTAGGGCTATGAAGAAAATAATTCAATCGGCTTTGGTAGGTACAGTCACTGGATTCGCCAACGGACTTTTTGGTTCCGGTGGCGGGACGCTGCTGGTTCCGGCCTTGCAGCGTTTTTTTAATATTGAGACGCATAAATCTCATGCAACAGCCTTGACGGTGATGCTGCCTTTATCGGTTCTCAGTGCTTTTGTGTATATCCGTGGAGATAAAGTAGATTGGCAGGTTGTATTGTGGGTCACTGCCGGGGGGATACCCGGTGGGTTTGCCGGGGCTATGCTGCTTAATAAGCTATCGTCTAAGTGGCTTCATAGGTTATTTGGCGCTTTTATGATAGCGGCAGCCATCAGGATGATACTTGGGTGATGATATGTGGATAGGTTATGCAATAACAGGATTTTTAGCAGGTACAATTAGTGGTATGGGTATTGGCGGCGGGGCTTTGCTTATCCCTGCTTTAGGTATTTTCTTTGGGATGGGCCAGCAATCTGCTCAAAGTATTAACCTTTTGTATTTTATACCAACTGCGGCTATCGCTGTGTTTACACATCGCAAAAAAGGGAATATCGAAACCAAGGGTCTTTTAAAATTGGTTTTGTTTGGGCTGATAGGCGCAACAATTGGTGCCAGCTTGGCTATCCGGATAGATGCTGAGATACTAAAAAGGGTATTTGGTTTCTTTCTACTAGCTATGGGAACAATAGAGATTTTCAAGAAAAAGGAGAAGGCATAATGGAATTAACTGCTTTTGAAAAAATGAAACTGCTTTTTAGAAATGCAGATGTAGATGGAAAAATAAATATGTATGTATCAGCAGAAGGGCTAACTCAAACACAGTATAAGGAATTGCTAAAGCTGTTTCCGCTTAACGAGCTTAATCGCCTGGAAGAAGCACTTGCATGATTTTTACATGACCTAACTCCCTAGACACGATCCTGCATGAATGATAAAATTTTGTTATTCATGATTGCAGGAAAGGGAGATTAGATAGATGTTAAACAGGATGCTTGGTTTTGTGGTTTATTCAATTATTTTTATGTTATGGATCGCAGCTTATATACTTTTTGCGGTAGGCGTTTCGTTTGTATTTGATGGGGACTTTGGAGAAGCAGTACTTTGTGCAGCGGCAGCGGCAGGTTTTTGGGGGTTTGGTTTTTGGATTTATAGCGTGCAGAAGAAACCAAATACGCATAAGAGATATACATTTTTTTGTTTATTTGCCGGGGCTGTGTTTTTAATTGCGCTAATCCTGCTTGCGATTGGTGAAGCGGCTGTGTTCTTTGCCAGTTTAGGGTTAGTAGCAGCATGCTTTTATATTATTTTGAAATATTCGAAGCAGATGAAAGGGGAACTGCCGGATCAGTCGGAAGCGCCAAAACAATCGAGCCCTGTAGCTAAGGACGAAGATAATGAATTTAGAAAAGTGATTAATCAAGGATATCAGTACATACAAAATTTGAAGCAGTTAAGACTCAGCGTTCAAGACGAAAATATCGTTGACCAAATTGTCCGTTTAGAGACTATTAGCCAGCAGGTCGTTGAGTTTATTGAAGCTAACCCGAAGCAGGTTGCAAAGTTAAATAAATTTTTGGATTATTATTTTCCGACATCTCTAAAGTTTCTAGAAAGTTATATTTCTCTCAGCAATAAACCCGTAAAAGGAGAAAATGTTATTGCAACGTTGGATAAAATTGCTCAGGGGCTGTTAAATATTGAAAAGGCCTTTGAGCAGCTGCTTAATAATCTTTATGAGGATAAAGTAATGGATATGGACTCAGAGCTGGCACTTTTGCAGCAATCTATGGCTATTGAAGGGCTGGGGCTTGAAGATCCTTTCTAAATTTAAAATAAAAAAATCGCCATCTCAATAGACGGCGATTTTTTATTTGTTATTATAATCCCAATAAAATTTCAAAAAATGAGACAGGCACAAAAGTGCGGTCATTGCGGATTATTGGTGCAGTTTGTAGTGTATGGCCTTCAAAGTATTGCTGGCCTATGACTAGTGTTTTGTATACCTGGCCATCTGCATATTGGCGTAGTGTAATAGAGCGGTTGGCTTCGTTCCATGTTACGGAATAGCCGAAGGCTTCGGCAACATGGCGAAGTGGTGCCATGGTAATATTATTTTCTGTAATTATTTGGCCGCTAATTTGGGCTAAAACGCTAGCTAAAGATGGCGCAGCGGGTTGAGTGAATGCATATGGTGGTTGATAAGTTGGTGGCTGCTGATTGTAATAGTCTTCAGTTGTTTCGTAATCTTGCTGGTAGTCATTTTCATATCCATTGTAATTGTAATCTTCGTAGTTGTTATCTTCTACTACTTCCACTGGCGCTGCACGGTTTAAAATAACAACCCTTGTTGCGGTGGCCTGACCTGAGCGGCTGGCAGAGACTATTGGATACCATATCAATAGATGGGAACCTACTTCAATGTCATCGATAGTTACGTTATTGCGAGTGAATAACGGATCAATTTGAATTCCACGTTCAATGGTCACAAGCATGGTGCCGCTACGTATTGTTACAATAACTTCATCGTCCATTACGCTAATGGCTTCTACTTCACCAAATCGAGGCGGAATAGTGTCTTCTGAAATATTGCCAAGAATAAGCAAGGCAGTACTTACAGGAGGCTCACTTAGGCCAACAATTGGGCCATAATAGGCGATTACTCGTCCACTGCCCAAATCTTCTAAACTTAAAGGTGTTCCAGATTCGGCATCTACTATATAAGTTTCTGATGTGATATTTAAAATCACACGATCATTGCCATCCTGTGAGGCTATTTCGATAGTATCGTCGGTTTCATTCTCAATGTAGCCTTCAATAGAAACCGGATGCAGAGGGGGCAGATCGTTTTGGTAATCCTGATAACCATTTTGAGCAAATGCCAGCATTGGCATGGATAAGCCCAAAGCAGTCACAAGCAGTAATGCAAAAAGTTTTTTCATGTGTATCCCTTCCTCAATAAAAATTGAGCACGATTTACTTTCATATCGTACTCAATTATTATCTCCATTACTGCAATTGTGATAAGCGCAATTATTCCCAGATTACTTTGTGAGCACTGATAGGCATGTTTGTTATTTGTTGGCTCATCTTATTGAATTTTTTTACATCGCCGCTGACATAAAATGCGCTGGTTATTTCGCTGGAGGTTTTTAACATGTTGTTTTCAGTCAAATATTTTAATGTAGTTTGTAAAGTAGCGGCAGACATATCAATTTGTGCAGCGTCTCCTAAAATTTGCTTAAATAAGGGAGCCAACAAAGGATAATGCGTGCAGCCCAAGATGAGTGCATCAATAGGATTTATTTGCCAATCACGCATATAAGCATTTGCAACTTGGGTTATTACGGCGTTGTTAGTCCAGCCTTCTTCTATAAGCGGCACAAACAGTGGGCAAGCTTTGGCTTCCACATCCAGAGAAGGATTTTTTTCCTTCAACACTTTTTGAAAAAAGCCGCTTTTTATTGTCGCTTCGGTAGCAATTATGCCAACTCGTTTTTTATTTTGCTCTTTACATAGCTGTAAGCAAGCTTCAATGCCTGGGCGCACCACATCAATGATGGGCAGATCAAACGCTTCCCATAAATCATCCATTACATTGGAGCTAATGGTTCCGCAGGCTACAATGATGGCCTTTACATCTTTGTTTTGCAAAAATCTAACAATCTGGCTGGCATAGGATTTTAAAGTTTCCTTATTTTTATTACCATAGGGTACACGAGCTGTGTCGCCCACATAAATAAAGGATTCGTTTGGAAGCATTTTTGCCATGGTATTTACAACAGTAAGTCCTCCCAAGCCAGAATCGAATATACCTATCGGTCTGTTGTCATTCATTTTTTACCTCATAGCGATCTCAATCAAAATATCAAGCATATCTGTAAAAGGGATGCCACTGGTTTCCCATGTTTGAGAAAACAGACTTATGCTTGTAAAGCCAGGTACCGTGTTAAGCTCATTAAAAATAATCTTGTTGTTTTCGTCTAAGAAAAAATCTACCCGAGCCAGGCCGCTTCCATCAACCGCTCTAAATATATCAGCGGCCATTTGCTGCATCAGGTCGGTTATGTCATCTGGGATGGGGGCGGGGATAATGGTTTTGGATTCTGCATTATGGTATTTGGCATCATAATCATAAAATTCTGCGGCGGATACAACCTCGCCAGGGACAGACACCTTGATATTGGGGTCAGCACCAATGACGCCAAATTCAATTTCCCGTCCGTTGATCCCTTTTTCCGCAATAATCTTATCTGAAACAGCGGCAGCGGCCAGTAATCCTGCAATGACTTCTTTCTTATTGGTTGCTTTACTGATTCCGATAGAGGAACCGGCACTGGATGGCTTAATAAAGCAGGGATAGCCTATTTGATAGCGAATTTTTTTTGCAACAGCATCTAAATCTTCAAGCTCATATTGCTGGAGTACCAGATATTTAACCTGAGGCAAGCCCGCATGGCTGGCAATGATTTTCATAAATGTTTTGTCCATGGACACCGCCGAGGACAGCATGCCGCAGCCTACACATGGGATGTCAGCTAACTCACATAACCCCTGTATGGTACCATCTTCGCCATTTTCGCCATGCAGCACCGGGAAGACGACATCGACAGGGAGTGTTTTTACTTTGTCGCCGACAATACGAAGCAGCCCTCTGTTTACTCTATCGGGGCTGAGTATTGCTGGCGTGCCAAACTTTTCCCAAGCAATATTTTTAATTTGGTCGATTGTACCGTCATACAGCAGCCATTTGCCTTCTTTTGTGATGTATACAGGAATCACATGGTATTTTTCCTCAGAGAGATGCTTGAGCACATTATCAGCTGAGATTTTAGAAATTTCATGCTCTGGAGATGCGCCGCCAAATAGTACTAATACATTTTTTTTATCCATAACCATTTCCTTTCACATGTATTGCTTTCTTATTTATATGTTCATTGAGTGCAAAGCGAGACTTTATTGCATATGATGCATTGAGGTGTTGTATATGCATGGAGAAATTTCTATCCAACAAGCCCAATGGGCGTTGGCTAATAAAGTTGACATCGTATTAATTGACGTGCGCACTGCCGGCGAGTATAGTCAAGGGCATATCGCTGGCAGTATTAATATTCCCCTAGCAACGATCAGAAGCTGTCGCATACCTAAAAATGCGCCTGTTTTTGTATGCTGCAAAGGTGGAAGCCGAGCCGAACAGGCCAAAAACACGCTGATGGCCATGGGTTATACAAATGTAGTCAACATTGGCGGCATCAACGGCTGGAAGCTGGTGAGCGATTGACAATGGGCAGCTAGTCTGTCAAAATTACTTTATTCATTATACGGCAACTGCGGAAAATTTCCACTTAAAATTTTTGTAGCTGCCTATAAAATTACGCCCGGTCGGTTTTGGTCTTTTGGTAAAAAGCGGTCAGGGGGTAAAATATCAAATACAATACGAGGTAGCCATGAAATATCTAAAAGATTTAAAAGAAAACGAACGTATTATTGAGCACTATCTATGCAAGCAGAAGCAATCCCTTAAAACCAGAGCCGGGAAGACTTATTTTTCTTTGAAACTGCAGGATAAGACTGCCATGATTGATGCTAAAGTTTGGGAACTTCATAATGATATCGGTGATTTTGAAGAAAACGATATCATTAAAGTGGATGGAACCGTACTGATGTATAACGGCGAGGCTCAAATTAAGGTCAATCGTATTCGCAAAAGCTTGGAAGGTGAATACGAAGCTGGAGAGTTTATCCCACGGACAGAGAAGGATATAGATGAACTGTATAGCAAGCTGCTAGGTTTTATTCAATCTGTTAACGAGCCACATTTGCGCAAGCTGTTGGAGCAGATTGTCTTGGAAAACGAAGTGATTGCTGGGGCAATTACTTCTCACTCTGCTGCTAAGCATATGCATCACAGTTATTTGGGCGGGCTTTTAGAGCATATTGTATCTGTGACGGAAATATGTGATTTTATGAGTGGCCGTCATAAATATGTTAATCGTGATTTGCTGATTGTTGGGGCTATACTTCACGATATAGCCAAGATATTTGAGCTTACACCTTTGCCGGCCAATATTTACACTGACGATGGTCAGATGCTGGGGCATATTTATATGGGGGCAGAGCTGGTTTCGCAGGAATGTGCTAAAATACCAGGCTTTCCTCGTACATTAGAAAGTTTGGTTAAGCATTTGATTTTAGCCCATCATGGAGAATATGAGTTTGGCTCACCAAAGCTTCCGGCTACAATAGAGGCTTTTATCCTGCACGCAGCGGATAATATGGATGCTAAGGCCAAGGTCTATGAAGAAGTTATAGCGGCAGACGCCACACCAGGGCCTTGGATGGGCTATCATAAGCTGCTGGCCAGATATTTAAGAAAATCGGACTATGATGATGAGTAAAAACGAAACGGTAATGCTGACTATCCACGACCTTCATTCCAATGGACATGGGGTGGGAAAGGGGACTGATGGCATTGCCGTTTTTGTATCGGGTGCTTTACCGGGGGATGAGCTGAAGG